>JGI24700J35501_10929938_pt1 | contig 10686 bp, 9 predicted proteins | sample TergutTh196P1_FD_35501 | JGI IMG/M metagenome (IMG submission 35501) | reverse complement strand
ACGAGCGTAATGCAGAGTGGGCTTTTGAGGCGGCACTTGATGATGCTGTTGAAGAGGCTGTTGAAGCCGCTGTTGAAGTTGCTGTTGAAGATACTAGAAAAAAAACTTGGGAAGAGGCTAGGGAATATTTTAACAGCAAGCCGAAAGATAGAAATTTTGAAATCGCCAAAAACCTCTTGCAAACTGAACTATCCATTACAGATATAGCCGAATCAACAGGCTTAAGCATTTCTGAAGTAGAAAACCTCCGCAATGCCTAAAACATTGCGGAGGTTGCAATAGAGGTATGAGTATTTTTTTGCTTGCCCAAAACGCACAATTTCCCCCTAATTAAAAACTATCAACGTCTCATATTCCCAAACTTCCCGCCGAATCGCTGGCACATACCAATAGCCAAACGCCGTCTGTCCGTCAAATTCGCCCCAGCCTGTTATGTGCGGCGGCATTTCTATGTAAAACAAATAATATGGGCGGAAAAATTCTTGAAACTGCCCCCGCAGATACACCAACTCCACGGCGGCGGCGGTTGCGTATTCGTCGCCTGGCCAATAATCCTCGGGTATGCTAGAAAACCGCAACCCAGCCAGCAAAGCCGCTCGTGCCTCTTCTTCCGTGATAATCGGAAAATAGCCGAACGGTTGCGACATCGCCAAATCGGGCAAATCGAACCATATGGAAAGCGTATCGCCAAATTGTGCAATGCTTATTCTGCGGAAATTATAGCTAAGTATCTCCTCGATCGCATTAGCCGCATTAGCCGCACTAACCGCACTATTACTGGGTGCGGCGAACGCATGAATATTCCGCATAGCGTCAAAGGGCGGAATTATCATGTGCGAATACGTAACGCTCAACCGCACACCGTCCGCTCCCCAAAAATCCGCCAAATTCAAGTAATCGAACATATACTGCACCGCCGCCGCCAACTCGTCGTGCGTGGTTGCTAGGTTGTTTGGGTATAGCGGCGAGGTTTCTCCGTTTTCATGCTCAAAAATGCGGAAGTCGTTCAGCCAAACCCCCAAAGATATGTTGTTGCTGGTAAAAGTGATACTGCCCGTTTCCCCGTTGTTGCCTAATTCTGCCCAAATAAATAGGTTCAAACCGTCGTCAATATACCATTCATGGATTGTATGCCCGAAAAAATCCGCCAAATTTTGCACAACGGCGGTAGCCTGCTCGGTGGAAATATCCGCCGCTCCGTCTCTGATTGCCCCGTCTAAAAGAGGGTTGACAAACACAGGCAAAGCCGTTAAATCCGCCAACTGCTCGTCCGTTAGGGAAAACCACGGATTATTCCCCAAAACTTCCTCAACTTCCATTACAACCACTATCATAGCTGGACCCAGCGGCACTTCTGGGCCTGCTGGGATTGGCGGCTCGTCTGGCTCCGCATTTTCCTCGTTTTCCTCGTTTTCCTCGTTCTCAAAAACCCCCGAGGTTTCCAAAACCTCCAAAATTTCCGAAATTTCAAAATCTTCTTCAGCCAAACCAACAAACTCGTCCGCATACCCGCCGCAACCCGCTAATATCAAGATTATGGCGATTATTATTATTTTCATATTGCGACTTCCTTTCTAAAAATATCCTGTGTAGGGGCGGGAATCACCCGCAACATAGCCCACTAAAACCCCTTAACCGTAAAAGTCAGCCGCCGATTTTTCTCGTCAACCTGAACCAACTGCACCGCAATTTCCATTCCCATTGTGATTCTTTTGTCGTATCTTTGCCCGATTAGCGTCATTCCATGTTCCCAAAAGTTGTAATAATCCTGCAAAGACCGCAATAGCACAACGCCCTCGACCGTGTTTTCCAGCCGCACAAAAAATCCCCAATTCGTCATTCCCGAGACAATCCCGTTAAATTTTTTGCCAATATGCTTGCTCATAAATTGCACCTTTTTCAGCTGTAAAACGTCTCGTTCAAGGGATTCGGCGGCTCGTTCCGTTTGCGAACAATGGTCGCATAAATCCGTTAGCCCCCGCCTTTTTATGGGATTTTTCAGACTGCGGTGCACCATCAAATCGGGATAACGGCGGATTGGCGAGGTAAAATGGCAATAGCATTCCGAGGCAAGCCCAAAATGCCCGACGTTTTTTTGCGTATATTTCGCCTGTTTTAGCGACCGCAGAATTACCATGTCCAGCGCAGGGTTGTTTTGTGCGATAAGTGTTTGAATGTCCGCCGCCGCAACGCCTTTTTCCGAGATTTTCAGCTTATGCCCCAAGCCTTTTGCAAACGCCGCCAATTTCAATAATTTGTCCTTGCTGGGCGGCTCGTGGGTGCGGAAGACGAACGCCCGTTTTTGTGAATATTCCGCTATTGTCTCGTTGCAAACTATCATAAACTCCTCTATTAGCGAGGTTGCCGCATTTGCCTGCCGCAATTCTATCGTCAACGGCTTGCCCACTTCGTCCAATATGACTTTCGCCTCGTCAATATTGAAATTCAACGCACCCCGCTTTTCTCGCTTGTTTCGCAGAATTTCCGCCAATTTGTGCATATTTGCAAAATGCTCCCGCCATTCATGCCGTTCGCTGTCAACCTCTTTTGCGGAAATTTTTTCCGAAATTTCTTCCGAGATTTCCAAATCCCGTAAAATTTCCGCAACTTCGTCATAGGAAAACTGGCGGCGGCTGTGGATTACTGACGGAGTTACCCGCCGTGCCGTTACCGTGCCGTTTTTGTCAACCTGCATAATGCAACTGACCGCCAGCCTGTCCACGTGCGGGTTCAGCGAGCATATCCCGTTGGAGAGTTTTGGCGGCAACATGGGCAAAACTCGGTCTGCCAAATAAATGCTTGTGCCGCGCAGTTTTGCCTGTTTGTCCAATGCCGTGCCGTGCCGCACATAATGCGAAACGTCCGCAATGTGTACGCCCAGTTCAAAATCGCCTCCTGGCAAAATTTTCAGAGAAATCGCATCGTCTATGTCTTTTGTGTCGCTGCCGTCAATCGTGATTATTTTCCAGTCGCGCAAATCCACCCTGTCCGCAAAATCGCTGGCTGTAACGGTTTCGGGTAGTGCGTCCGCCTCCGCCAGCACTTCATCTGAAAATTTGTAGGGTACGCCGCTTTGGCGAATAGCCGAAAGAATGTCCATTCCAGGGTCGCTTTCATGTCCAAAAACGCCCAAAACCTGCACTTTTCCGCTGATTAGCACCCGAAAATCTATCATATGCCCGCTAACCAAGCCCAGCCGCTTTATTGCACTTTGCGAGACCTCAAAATTCTGCGTTATTCGGCTGTCAATCGGCACAGCAACGCCAATCGTCCTTAAATTCCCCTTTCTCTTCTTGCCTTTCTTGCGAACACGAAAAACGCCGCCAATCACGGACATACCCCGCTTTACAATTTCAACTATACGCCCTTGCTCACGATGAGGACGGTCAAAATCGAAATCAAAGTCAAAAAAGTTTGGCGGAGTTATTATGTATTTTACGGTATCGCCGTGGATTGCGCCGTTTTTGTTTTCTATTGACACGAAAATATCGGGTTCGTATGGTTCGTTAGGTTCAACAAAACCAAACCCGTTGGAATTGCCTACGAATTTTCCTGTTAAGATTGGTATAGTTTTTTTTGTTTTGGGCTTGGCAGGCTTGGCGGATTTTGTTGAAGTTTCGGGGGGTGTAGCCTGTTTTGCCAGTTTGGCGGCACGTTTTGCAGCACGTTTCGCCTTTTTTTCCGCTTTTTTATCGGATTTTACGGATTTTTTTGATTTTCCTGATTTTCCTGATTTTACAGGTTTTTCGTCAGCTTTAACTTCTGTTGCATTATTTATATCAGACACATTATAACCGTAAATACAAGAATTATGGCACCGCCTATCTTTGTCCACTTTTCAAAAGTACCCTCTATTGAACGCCCTTTGTTTTTGTCCCAATAAGTGTCTGCGTTGCCCATTCCAGCCACACTGCCAATTCCGCTAGACCGCTTTTTTTGCATCAAAATAAGTGCAACCAGTCCGCCGCAAGCCAAAATGTAAATCACGCTTAAAACAATATACAATATACTCATAAAAATTCCTCCTAAAACGTTATGAAACCAGTATAACAGGCGTTTTCGCAAATGTCAAGTGTTTCGGGAAAATTTTTTTTGCAAACGCCAAATTTTTAGTGTATAATGAACGGTATACGCTATCAAAATGAAAAAGAGGTGAAAAAAATGTACTATTTGTACAACAAAAAAACCAATCTGCTAGAGCACGGTGCGCCGCAAGACGGCGTTTTAGACCGCCCCGATCCGAACCTGTTTCGCGATCAGTTTCCGTATGGCGAAGTGCCGAAAACCGTGTTTAATTACCGCCGTGTGCCAATGGATATGCCCGAAAATATCTGGATAACCGATACAACTTTTCGGGACGGGCAGCAATCCCGTGAACCGTATACTGTGGAGCAAATTGTGCATATTTATGCAGCTTTGCACAGGCTAGGCGGCCCAAAGGGGATAATCCGCCAAAGTGAGTTTTTTCTGTACTCCAAGCGAGACCGAGAGGCCTGTCTAAAGTGCATGGAACTGGGCTACGAATTTCCCGAAGTTACGGGCTGGATACGTGCTTCCAAAAAAGATTTTCAAATGGTTAAGGAAATGGGGCTGAAAGAAACTGGAATTTTGGTCAGTTGCTCCGATTATCATATATTTTTGCAAATGAAAAAGAACCGCCGCCAAGCAATGGAAGATTATTTGGCAGTCGTGCGGGAGTGCATAGAAACTGGCGTGCGGCCGCGCTGCCACCTGGAAGACATCACACGTGCCGATTTTTACGGCTTTGTTGTGCCTTTTGTCAACGAACTTATGAAACTCGCTAAAGAAACGGGCGTTCCCGTAAAAATCCGCGCCTGCGACACAATGGGGCATGGCGTTACTTTTCCAGGTACGGTAATGCCGCGCAGCGTTCAGGGCGTGGTCTACAACCTTACGCACCACGCAAACGTCCCCCACGAGATGCTTGAATGGCACGGACACAACGATTTTTACCGCTCGGTTACAAATGCGTCCAATGCGTGGCTTTACGGTGCAAGCGGCGTAAATGCGTCCCTTTTTGGGATAGGCGAACGCACGGGCAACACGCCACTAGAGGCGATGGTCTTTGAATACGCCCAGTTGCGCGGCACTTTGGACGGAATGGACCCGCACGTTATCACGGAACTTGCCGAATATTATGAAAATGTTATCGGTTATCATATACCGCCCATGACTCCTTTTGTCGGCAAAAACTTTAACGTTACCCGCGCAGGAATCCATGCGGACGGAATGCTCAAAAATGAGGAAATTTACAATATTTTTGACACCACCAAAATTTTGAACCGCCCTTGGCGCGTGATAATCTCCAATACATCAGGCGTGGCGGGCATTACGCACTGGATGAACACATTTTACGGCAAAAAATTTGACAAAAAAGATCCCGCCGTGCTAAGGGTAAAAGATTGGGTTGATTCCCAGTATGAAAACGGGCGCGTTACGCTTATCTCGGACGAAGAAATGGAACTGGTAACGAAGTTAGCACTGGAAGAACCAGCAGAACTTGAAAATTTAGGGGAGGCACTTTCCATTGAACAAAACGAACAAAATGAATAAAAATGCAGATTATATGCAAAAATTTGAAAAGTTGGTAGCCGAGCAATTATCCCGCATCGAGCAAATGAAAAAAAACGCAACACCGACCGATTTCAGCGGGTTATCGCCGATTATTGTGGGCGTTTGTGGCGGCGACGGGATTGGTCCCGCAATAACAAAGGCGGCACAAAATGTAATGGAGTTTTTGCTAGAAACGCCGCTATCACAGGGAAAAATCGTTTTTAGGGAAATAAACGGGTTGACAATAGAAAATCGTGCGGCGGCAAAAGCGGCGATTCCTGCGGACGTTTTGGCGGAATTAAAGGCTTGCCACATTATTTTGAAAGGCCCAACAACAACGCCGCAAGCAGGCGACAACTGGCCAAACATCGAGAGCGCCAACGTTGCCATGCGAAAAGAGTTGGATTTATTTGCGAATGTGCGTCCTGTTCGAGTGCCAGAAAAGGGCATAGATTGGACATTTTTCCGAGAGAACACCGAGGGCCCGTACGCCGTGGGCAGTCAAGGAATCGCCATAAACGCCGATTTAGCAATAGATTTTACGGTAACGACAACGCAGGGTAGCGAGCGGATTATCCGCGCCGCCTTTGAACACGCCAAACTGCACAACAAAAGCCGTGTAACGGTGGTTACAAAAGCAAACGTGATAAAAACCACGGACGGCAAATTTTTGGAGATTGCCAAAACGATTGCCAAAGAATACCCAAATATAGCGGTTGACGACTGGTACATTGACATAATGACGGCAAAATTAATAGACGAAAAACGCCGCAAGGATTTTGAGGTGTTAGTTATGCCTAACTTGTACGGCGACATTTTAACGGACGAGGCGGCGGAATTTCAGGGCGGAGTTGGCACGGCTGGCAGCGCGAACATCGGCACAAAATACGCAATGTTCGAAGCAATCCACGGCTCTGCGCCGAGAATGGTTGCGGAGGGCAGGGCAATTTACGCCGATCCTGGCAGTATGTTGCGAGCGGCGGCAATGTTGCTGGCGTTTATCGGGTATCAAAAAGAAAGCGAAACGTTGACAAAAGCGTTGGATATTTGCACAATCTCGGAGCGAAAAATAGCGGTAACAGGCAGAAATACTGGCTGTACCTGCGATGAATTTGCGGATTATGTAATGCAGACGTGTAAAAATTTATGGACGGCATAAATTTTGGCGGGAATGGGTTAGGCGGCGGCGGAAATGGCGGAAATAGCCAAAGCGGCGAAAATGGCGAAAATGGCGAAATTGTTCAAGCGGCGGGAAAATCCGACAAAGGGAAGTTTATAGTAATTGAGGGATTGGACGGCAGCGGCAAAACAACGATTGCCAACCTATTGCAGGAGCACTTTGCGGCGAAAAACGTTGCAAGCGTGCTAACCAAAGAGCCGACCGACAATTTAATAGGGAAGTTGATACGCAATGTGTTAAGCGGCGGGGTATATTTGCCGATAGAATCGCTTGCATTGCTATTTGCCGCCGACCGTGCCGAGCATATAATCCGCCAAATTAGCCCCGCTTTATGCGAAAAAACGCACGTTATTTGCGACCGATTTATTTATTCGAGCATGGCGTATCAGGGGCGCGATTTGCCGATAAAGACGATATTGCAGTATAACCAGCCGTGGCTAATAGTGCCAGATGTAACAATATTCATAGACACCGACCCCGCAGAGTGTATGCACCGCATAGCAACCACGCGCACCCACACCGACATTTACGAGCGACCCAAGTACGCAAAAGATATACGCCGCCGCTATTTTGAGGCGTTTGATTTGTGTGCGGGTTTTATGCCTGTTAGCGTGGTTGACGGGAATTGTTCGGTTGAGGGGGTTTTGGCGGGGGTTTTGGGGGTTTTGGCGGGGTAGGGAGTTTTGGGTAAAGTTCGCAACGGCTGCCAAGATAATCCAATCAATTTTCCCTCAACAAAACCCCGCAAATCCTGCATTCGCACAAATTCCGAGAATCCCAAAAAAATCCCGCCCGAAATCTGTGCTTTACAAGTCCTCTCCAATAAACTACAATAATATCAAAATATCCACCAAAAAGGAGAGCAATCATGCAAAAAATCTTGAAAACACTACTAACCGCCGCAATCCTCGCTATTTTCGCCGCCTGCACCAACGAACCACCAAAAATCTCCACTAATACAATATTCGTCCACCCAATGGGAGTGCGTATTATTGATAACAACGGCGATTTATGGGGCTGGGGGCGCGGCGAACTCCCCATCAACGAAACCCCAACAAAAATTATGAGCAACGTGCAATCCGTACACAACCTAACTTTCGCCACAGACACCGACAACAATTTGTGGACTTGGGGTAATTGGGAAAACGAATTTTTCGCCACGCCGACCATGATTTTTGAGAATGTCGCACAAGTTCATTTTGGGATAACCTCGCATATTTTGACCAAATCTGGCGAAATGTGGAGTTTTCACAACTTCGGCGATGGCTTGCACATGATGAGCGATGTCGCCAAATTTTACACCACCGCAACGGGTTCGGGCGTTTTTGCGATAACTTCGGACGGCACACTGTACTCTTGGGGGCGCGGCAGATTTTTGGGTAACGGCTTGCCCAACAACGAGATTCCAATGCGTGTAATGGAAAATGTTGGTTATGTTGCGGCGAACTCCATGGTGGGCAGTGCATTTATAATAACCACGGACGGCTCACTGTACGGCATGGGCGAAAATTTTGACGGGCAGCTTGGCAACGGCACTCTTGACAGACAAGAAACGCCACAATTTATAATGGGAAACGTGGCATCTGTGCGTATTGTCGGCACACGGCCCAATGCAACGACTTTTGCAATAACGCAGGATAACGCTCTTTACAGCTGGGGCAGTCATATTGGCCTCGGTAGCCTTGAATTTGTTGACATGAGAACATTAACCCGCAACAAACCCGCTCGTGTACTGGAAAATGTAGCCGACCTTTTTATTGCTGAAAACACATTTTTTGCGATAACGGTTGACAAAGCCTTGTGGGGTTGGGGGGCGAATAATAGCGGACAGTTGGGCGGTGCTTTCAATTTGGGCATTAGCAGCGGCAGCATTGTGCCAGTACCGATAATGGACGGCGTTTCCACAATAGTAATGGATTCCTTTGGGCGAACAAGGTATGCTTTGGGCGGCGGCGAGTTATGGGCGTGGGGAAGCAATTCATTTGGCGAAGTGGGCAACGGTGCACCTAACAATCTTTTCCCTGTGCCGTCGCATATAATGGGCAATGTGGTTTCGGTGCATTTTGCGGCATTTTCGGCTTTTGCGATAACTAGCGATAATGAGTTGTGGGCTTGGGGACGGAATGATAACGGCCAGCTGGGCGATGGAACGTTTATTAATAGGGGTGTTCCTGTGTTGATTATGGAGAATGTGCGGGGGTGGTAGGTTTTGAGGGGTTGGGGATGAGTTACATTAACTTAAACGATTTATAGATGGGCGACCGTCTCGGTCGCCCATTTTTTACAAATGGCTATTTGCACACAAATGTAGCCCTCTGTGGCGGTGTTGCCTGTTACGAAATCCCATTGACCGCTATTTTCTTCGGTGTAAGTAGGCGGTTGCAAAACGTTATATCAGCTTAATCAACTCCAGCAACCTGTTTTTTACTTTTTCCAAAGTATACAATTTTACGCTACCAAAATGTCTTAGCACTATTTTTTGCGAAAGCCTATATATTTTGTCAACACGGATATTTGATGGCACTTTTAGCACGCCGTTTGCCGTTTGCCATATCTTCATTTGTAAACGGCACAGAATAGGGCTTGCTATCTGCAACAGACGTTACCGCCATAACAATAATGTCGTCCGCTATATCGTTATAGGAATTTTTGGATATTACAAGAACAGGTCGCTGTTTTTGGGAAGATAAATCTGCGAACGGCAACGGAATCAGCAAAATATCACCCTGTTTATACATCGTTCCAAACCTCATCGTCAACGGCGTTATACCAAAAATCCGTGCTAGATTCGCCAGCTGCTTGCAAATCTTGCCCCAACTGTTCGGCATCACGACTTTTTACAAATTACATAAACCTATAAACCTCTGCAAGTTGGGATTCCTGCAAGGTTTCGGCTAGGTTTTGGATTGCTTGCTGTGTGTTAAAGTTGACATTTTTGCTCCTTTCGGCTTGCGATTTATTTTATTATAGCAGGTTTTCGCTAAGCGTCAAGCGAATCATATCCAATGAGCGGTGGACTTTGTTTAGCAACTTTTTTAGCTATTTTTCAACAAATTCTTCTTCTATCACGCAAGCACTCATAAAATTAAACCCAAACTCTGTTAGCTGTGCTACACCCTTTTTTATATCAAAGTCTCCATCGATATTATACTGACTGCTTGGCAAAAGCGGAGGTTCTAAAAACTGCTTGTATGCAACAACATCGTTATCATTGTTTCTAACTACAAATTTATCAAAATCTATTTCAATTAGCCCCAATCTGGATAAATTTACAGCCGCAACGGATATACTGCGGATATCCACAGTTGTCGCTGTTTCAAGTACATTATTTAGAAACATCCTATATCCATTGATATTACTATTCTTATCAATAATCACATAAGCTACTATCTGCTTTACAATTAGTGAAATTTCATATCCTATTGTTTGGGCATTTTCATTTAGTATAGGCGTTTTAGGGCGAAACTCCGCAAGTATTTGTGCATCCAAAGGCGAAAGTTGCTTTATAATCTGAACATATGCACTATGTACAATTTTTTCTTTGTCAGCATCCATTGAATTAACTAGCAAATTGAGATACATCTCTCGTAAATTTTCTTTTTCCCCCAAATAAACCAAATCTTGTAATAACGGATAAACGATTTCGGGAGCAGGTGCTATTATTTTTTCTTCTGAAATTCCCTTAACCCAACGTTCAAGCCGTTCGTTTACATATTTTTCAATTTTTTCAGCAGACCACAAAACGCCCCTTATTGGAGCAAGTATTGCTTGCAAAGTTCTTCCAACCACTTGAAAGGCTGGTCTTGCTGCATCCTTGTAAATTGCTAACATCAAGGCTTCTTTTTCTTTTGAATTGTTTTCCATTATATTTTCTCCTTTTCTATTAACTCCAAATACAACCCAACCAACTCCGCAACCCTATCCCCCTCGCT
>JGI24700J35501_10929937_pt1 | contig 10686 bp, 11 predicted proteins | sample TergutTh196P1_FD_35501 | JGI IMG/M metagenome (IMG submission 35501) | reverse complement strand
AGAGTGGTAGATAAGTACCAATGTTTTGGAGCAGTATGTTGCCACAAGGACCACCCTGAAGATGGAAGCAGTAACTTCCTTCAAAAAACTGGTAAAGTACCAATATATGAAGCAACATGTCATCTGTTACTTTGTGCCACAGGAACTTGTTTTTATTACACATGACACTAATGCTGCACTCTTTCCCCCCTCCCTTTCCTGTCTTTCCACCTACCCTTGACCATCTGGAGTGATTTTCACTCTGACACCCAGAAGTGTAGCAAAATTTGTTCTTGGCTATGTTCTTGTGGACTTTATTTTTGGTGAGGAACTGTGGGGTGCCTGTCCCTCGAGGTGCTGAGGGACAGCATGACACAAGTTCTTCTGTCAAGTGCACTAACGTTACATTTAGCTAATATATTTTCATGGAACCTGGTGTGAACTTCACAGGTTGTGAGTATGTTGTTAGCAGCCATTGGTGCTGGCCATGAACATCAGTATCATATTTATAATCATTATTAAATTGTTTCTTGACATCATTATTATACTATCTGCATTATTATGAAGCTTCTTTCACTCTCTTGGCTTCCACTGTTTTGGGTCAAAGGCATGTGATTTGAATAGGGTGACCTGTGGAAGGGGTGCCATTAGAATATCAAATCTAACAAACATTCACCTACAGGCCGACTACAGGAAAATAAGGATTCTCATCATTCTTATTAAATGCATGGTTTGTAATTTACCCCAAATAATAAATATTCCTCACATATTCTACAAAATGACAGACCCTTACTAATATTATTACAGTTTGGTCACTTACAACCACCAAAGCCTCTTGCACCTCCTTTGGAATCAGACGCAACAAACTGTCCAAGTGCAGAACTTCCACCATGTGCATTTTCTTCGAACTGCACCTCAGACACAATGATGCTGTCTTCTAAAACTGACCCACAGTTTGTACACACAGCATCTCCACGGGCTGGATCTACATCAATTTCAGAGCAGCCACAATTCCTGCACTTGCTGCTCGACATCTTGTGTCTATGAACAGAACAATAGCAACAGTTGTCAAGTACATACTGAAGAATTATGTGACCATGACATGCATGACAAACATACATGATAATTAACCTACAAACATAACATAATTAATAAGTAAAGTAAAGGTAAAGTTCATCCTATAACAGGTCACGAAGGCCCAGAGGGGGAGTAGAGGTATAGCTCTACTCTTTCTTTAACCTCAGCGCTAGATGGGGTGGGTGGTCAACGCCACACCCTGGCCGCTTTTCCCCAGGGAAAGACCTGGTACCGATTGTATAGGAGGATGGGTGGGCCCCAGGACCGACCTGGACAGTTGTGTAAAATCTTGCCTCACTGGGATTCAATCCCTGGACCATCCAGCTCGTAGCAAGTCGCTATACCAACTGACCTATCTCGGCCCTAACATAATTAATAGTAATTTAAATTTACTAACGAAAATACAAGATGCCCTGAAACCAAAATCCACACTTCTACCACAAACCACACTTCTAAAAAACAAATCATAAACAATGTGCACAACTATTGTGTGGACACATTTCAATTTATGACTCTGAAGGAGTAGTGTGTATATCAGTGACCAGAGTGCCTGCTACTTGTTAACACAAGCATGAAGAGGCAAGCTGGTAAGGGGGGGAAGCATTTTGAATGCACTACCAAGCACTTTCAACATATTTCAAAATGCCCACAGTGAGTGAAGCTACAAGTGTACTTCCAATCACAGTAAATGTTTTGAACGAGGTGATACACTGCTACTGGTCAAGGAAGTTTGTGTATACGTAAACACTGAGAACACCATGTACAGCAAAATTCCATTAATCTGATGTCTGTTAACCTTTTACAGCCTCGCGATTACTGTACGTACCATCAGGTTTAACATTCAAAAATTGTACATGGTTCTCAAACTGCATTTATTTGAATTGCATTGATCTCACAGCAGATAGCAACTTCTGCCTCACACAACATTAGCAGACTGGTTTTGTACAACCGAGGTGGAGAGAGTTTACTGTGCGGTACAGACTGAGTGCTTATATAATACAGACACGTTTAGTCTTTATAGGGTTAATTCGCAAAATCCTGATAATTCAGCACTTGAGCAGAGTATTCTCAAGACCAGAAGTTTTATTTTTTGCCAAAAAAGTTTCATCATTGAAAGAGGCAGACTTCAGGGACATATTCAAAAGGTCTGTCTGAATGTCAACTGTTGTGGTATCTCCTGAGACCTGGTCTCCTACTCCACCACCTTCAGTTACGAAGTCAAGAAAACACACAAAAGTACCCTGAAGACCCCGAACCGGCATATGAAACAGATACTCAAAAGGCAGACATACACTTCTGATTAGTTGTACAGCCCAAGTATACAAGCGGTAACAAACAATTACCTGTAAAAAATTTGGTCAGTATAGGTACTGTCTGATAATCTGGAATATTCGATAATTTGGCACCTGTTCAGTCCCATGCAGTTAAGATAAACAGAATTTCACCATATGTTCACGTCTCATAAACGGAATGCAAAACAAAATCACAAGATGATAGGTAACAAATCTTTTGAAAATGTGGTGAATTTAAATATTTGGGAATGACACTAACAAATCAAAACTGCATTCATAAAGAAATTAAGAGCAGACTAAACTCAAAGAATGCGTGCTACCACTCAGTCCAGAATTTTTCATGTTTCCATATGCTACCCAAGAATATTCAATCAGAATATACAAAACTATATAACACTGCCTGTTGTTTTTGATGATTTTGGAACACTGTTAAGGGAAGAACATAGACTGAGGATGTTCAAGAAGTGGGTGCTGAGGAACATACTGGGGCCTACAAGGGAGGAGGTAACAGGGCACTGCAAAAAACTGCATAATCATGAGCTTTGTGGTTCATAATCCTCACCGCAGCGACCATCTGTATGATACTCTCGAGCTCCTGATGATGGGCATAGTATTGCCCGAAACATGTTGAGCATGCAATAAAATTTGCAATAAATATCATCTGCTGCATCTAGTTGGCATTTTTATTTCCACATAATAACGACAATGCACGGTCAAAATCACTTCAAATTTAGTAGGATAATATACTGGATCTTCAAGACACAGGATGAGAGGGTATTGACTGGACTGATGTGGTTCAGGATAGCAACATGTGTCAAGCTCCGCTGAATATGGTAAAGAACAGTTAGGTTCCAAAACATGTAGGGAGTTTCTTGACTAGCTGGAGAACTATCAGCTTCTCAAGAACGACTCTGATCCATGGAATTAGTTAGTTAGTTGGTTGATTAGTTATTAAGTCAGCAAGTATGTCAGCTCATACCAAGAACAGCCTGGCAGCAACGACGCAGTGCAGACTACAGCTACGTAGCATTATGGAGCCCAACTAGCAAGTAACATGGTCATTACTATACCATGGATAATCAGACCCATTATATCTTTCTTCTTAGGGTGTTCAGCTGGATATGTATAGCACAGACAAAACAAATGTGTATACAATTCTTTTAAATCTCTCTTCAAAGAGGCCATAATGCTAATACTGAAATTAAGATTTAGAACTGATTTGAAATGACTCAGCAACAAGTTCAGTGAGAGCTCTGGTAGTAACAAAAACAAAAAATTTGTATTACAAATAGAGATTTGGTTAGTGTTCCTTGTAAAGATAATTAATATAATAAATCACCTGTAACATCTGATATTACAAAAAAATTTAGCAAAATAAATGGTACTATAATGTTGCTGAACTACTGAACCCAATTAACTTCATGTAACAGGCTCCACTTTCAGAAGCTTGTAGATTCTCAGGCGGTCAAGCAATAACTCACCCTTTGTGATTTCCAAAGGTTCACTATCACATTCACAAGGATCTGCTACCACAACCTACCTTAAGCTTGTTAAATCCTCCCTTATAACCTACTTCCTTAACCTTTTAATGCCTAGCAGTTACTTTACATACCAACAAGTTTAACATTCAAAAATCCTACATGATGCTGACACTGCATTATGTGTTGTATAGAGATCTCAGAACAAAGAGCCACTGTAACCTTATACATCAATAAATGATTAGTTTTTTTTTTTATAATGGAGGTGCAGAGTGTTTATGGGTGGTACACACTGAGTCCCTATATAAAACAGATTACATTTCACCTTTAAACGGTTAATATCCATTGTACTGTACTATCGTCTTCCCACATACACCTATGTCTCTCAAGTAAATTTTTCTCTTCAAATTTTATGACTAGAATTCAGAATGGCATTATCTTTTACCCTATGTGGGCTGCATGTGCTCCTCTTGATTCACTTTGATTTAACCAACCAAATAACATACAGTGAAAAACACAAATTACGAAGTTTGGTTATCATGGTGCCAAGGTTAAGGAAAGAGTAGAGCTATACCTCTTCTCCCCCTCTGGGCCTTCATGGCCTGTTTTATGGTGAAGTTTACCTTTACCTTTGGTTATCATGAATAGTATCATTCAGTAATGTGGTCCTATAGACTGACTATGCTGAAGATGGAGAATACAAGCTCCTCTGAGACACTGGTAACTATTCACCAATCTATATGGCCTAACACTTGAATCTTCATCAACACCACTTTGAAATATTCATATCTCACAAACTTCATACATGCTTCAAAACCATAACTGCATCAGTGCAAAACATTACTTGCAAACAAATGAAATGCACATACTTTTCATTGATCTCACAAGCTTCATATGTTTTACACAAATATGAAAATGTCATTTATACTGCCATGAGATTTCCAACTCAGAGTCAAAATTTACCAAATGATATATCTGAAGCACAGACAGATTGCTGGGCAGATACACACATTCGACAAGTCTCAGACTTCCTTATATTGCAAAGAGAAACAGGAAATCTAGTCATACAGAAACAGAAGAGACTTAGCATGGAAAAATAGACGCATTAAATTATTTACAACCACCAAGACTTAAATATGTGTGATTTGCTGGAACTGTGTGTGTGTTTTTCAGCCACGAAAGTATACACTGCTATCTCTCTATCAAATTTACAAAGCACATGACAGATGAAGCCCAACATATGGAAAATATTTCAAGAGAAGTATATCAAAGTCAGTGTCTTTTACATCCTATAATAATAATAAAAAGGATGGAATGAAAAGCATAGTTTAAGATTTTAACAGGGATGTATATTTTAACTATCATTTATACACTACAAAAACTCCACTTTCTTGAGAACAGTTTTAACATTTCTGACTGAATTTCATTCTTTTATAACAACAAAGTCCCAAAACGATTGTAAAAATTAAATAATCCGCACCCACAATATTTCAACATTACATGCTGAAGTGTGTGCAATGATTTTCACCTTTTTCATTAGCACAGAAACCAAACTTTTGCTTCGTTACCATTTGCACAGAGTTGTAGACAACAACTCTGCAATTTTTAAATTTGGTTTTTGTGGTACTGATGCTAATAATACAGTCATGGATAAAATTTTTACAAAACATATATCATAGAAAAAGAGCATAATACAAATTTTTGAGTAATACATAGTCACGTAAATATAACATTCAACACAACGAGATAAGTACGAACATACAATATGCGCTTACAAAAGGTAAAACCGCTTTACTCTACATTAATCGGTAACATGTACCTTTTCGAATATAACCGTGGCTCTATAGGCACATCAAACTGGCAAGTTCAAAATGACCACTTATACAAGTTACGTCAATGACATAAACCACAGTGTTGTTGGATGCCTACATTGCCGGTAGTAGGCTTCCGTCTGTACACAAAAGTCCCATGTCTTTTAAAACTAAAAAGAAAAATTACAAAGTAATGGACATTCACTGCTCCGGATTACACACGTTTAGTGCAGATTGCAACACCTGCGGATCCACCTCGTTTAACTACTTAGCGCTCAGGGTATTTTATCTCTCTCTTATAAAATGTAAAACATTAAATACCTTACTGAACTTTATATGGGTGCCAAGGATGCAAATATTACAGCAACTTTACAGCATTTTAACTCAGGTAAAGTAGATATCTCAAAAACTTAACGCATTACAGGATCGCCTGCCTTGACTCTCTTCAGACAATTCCTGCGCCCCAGGTGTTCTAGAACACAGATTAAATTCTAGAACACGGATTAGAGCAGCCAAACAGCTGTGCACCTCCACAGATTACATCTTACAGATTGTAAAGTCTGTGGAAACATACATTACAAGCGCCCTGGTTGTCCTTGTGTAGCCGACGCGACTCTGTGCACCTGGTGGTAACTTATGGAACTACGCAACATTACATCGGCAAAGCAGCCTCCTCCCATAACATGCCATGTACTCCAGCCCCCACCCTACCCAAGTTCGCAATGGCCGCGAAAAACAGCAAACTTCGAAACTGTTTCAAACTACATACACTTATTACGCAATATACCTTACATGAAATTCTTACAAACGCCACTGAGCAGAGCCCTTCTTGAGAAGCTAACTGGTTCTCAACTAGTAAAAAAATTCCCCGCATTTTATGGAACCCGAAGGTTCATTACCGCATTCACAAGAACCCGCCACCTGGCCCTATCCTCAGCCAGACAGATCCAGTCCATACCCCCACATCCCATTTCCTTAAGATCCATTTTAATATTATCCTCACATCTATGCCTGGGACTTCCAAGTGGTCTCTTTCTCTCAGGTTTCCCCACCAAAAACCCTGTGCACACCTCTGCTCTCCCCCATGTGTGCTACATGCCCCGCCTATCTCATTCTTTCACAATTTGATCACCCAAACAATAGTGGGTGAGGAGTACAGATTAAGCTCCCCATTATGTAGTTTTCTCCACTTCCCTGTTAGCTTGTTTCTCTTAGGCCCAAATATTCTCCTCTGCACCCTACTCTCAAACACCCTCAGCCTATGCTCCTCCCGAAATGTCAGTGACCAAGTGTCACACCCATACAAAACAACAGGCAAAATTATAGTTCTGTATATCTTATTCTTAATATTTCTGGATTGCGAACTGGAAGACAAAAGATTCTGCACTGAATAACAGCAAGCATTCCCTGACTTTAATCTGCTCTTAATTTCTTCCTGAATAGAAGTATGAATTGTTAAGGTTGTTCCCAAACATTTGAACTCTTCCACCCTTTCGAAGGAGCTATTGTCAATCTGTATATTGTTACTTCATCCTGCTCACCGATCTTGAGACATGAACATGTACTTAGTTTTATCAGCATTTACTTCTAGACCAATCTCCTTACTAGCATCTACCAAAGCTTGTGTGTTTTTCTCTACAGTACATACACTTCTGCCTAATGTATTAACATCAGCACAAACCATATGGTGATGTGTACCATTTAATTTTAAGCCACCCTGGTTTACCTGAACCCTCCTAATGGCATACTCTTAAGCAAAGCTGAAAAGGAATGGCAATAGAGCATTTCCATGTTTCAAACCATTCTTAATAGGAAACATGTCAGACAAATGCTGGTTAATGAACCCCGTATGCGTACAATAAATGATGTGGGAATTAACTGGGAACTGATGAACATGACAGATCCAATGGATCCATTAACAAAAGAAAATTCGCAGGGAATTAGTGACAGACAACTGATGGGGTGAAGAACTGTTGACACCCACCCCGAATGAATCACACAACAGGTTCGAATAGCCGGCACCTCTCGGGACCCATCGGTTCGCTCACTGATTCATGCCACGGATCAATTTGTGCATTCTGACCCATCCATTCAGCAATGGCATAACTGTACTATAAACAACGGATGAATGGGTATAACTGATCGAACTGGAGGATGGTCAGCATTTATGATCTGTGGCCACCAGGGAAGTTATTCTGTGTATTTTATCTGTGGTTTGGTGGAACCATAGATGAGGACATTTTTCATTTTAAAGACTGACAAATTTGAATAGCTTTGATTTTTTGTGGAAATATCAATGGCTAAAAACCAAGAAAATCTCACGGTTAAAAAAACTTGACTCAGACACAAATTTTGTGTGAAAAAGAGGATGGACGGTGACCCAGCTGCTATCCCAGGCAGGATGGGGGAGTATTATTTATGATTAAATAACTGAGGTCTGAATCATCTGAGCACTTAATGGTTGCCATCTATACAGCTAGTGCAATTAGAAAATCCCGATTTCACTTTGAAAATACCTGCCACAATTTCATGCATGTCTTGAGCCAGGAACAGCATGCTTTAATCAAAGTTCCAGATTGCGCAAACAAGTATGACATGGTACTGTGGACCAGAGCAAAGAAATATGAAATGCCATTCCGGTTGATAGAAACCAGGTAGTAACGAAGGAAATTTAAAAGTAAATTAATTTAAAGATATGGCTGGCTTTTAGTGAATCTCGGCACTGAATTTTTTAATGAGCCAATCTTCATTTGAACAAACTGTAACCAATGAAATGACAATGGTTTTCTTAACCCCCACACCCACAAAAATAAATATAAAATGTTTGTGACACACTATAGACGGCTACTCAACATACGAACCAGACCTGTACAGAACTTATGCTTCAAAAGTATGACTCCTGTCCAGCTTCATCAGCCTGCTCCTCGGATATAACAAGTACTGCAGCAACTAATGAAATGTAAATTCCAAACAATATAGTACACAGCTACTGGAAAGAAAACAAGTGACAACTCTGTGTCAACAATTAGGAAAAACTGCATGTCATACATGATGGAGCAGCACCACATCTTGTGCTTGCTGTTTGTGCATGATCTGACATTTTTGTGGTCTGTGAAATGGGTGTTCAAGATCAACAGAACAGTCAATGTGAAGTCCTGATCTTAATCCATGTGATTCCTTTTTGCAGGGTTGCACCAATGACAAGGTCTAATGATCAAAACCAATAACACTTGATGAACCGGAATAACAAATTCTAAATACTTTTGCCACTGTTCATCTTGACTTCTTAAGGAAGAGTGTAGAGTTCATGTCTTCACGGTTGCAGAAGTGTGTACAAAATGCTGCAGCCTATGTTAAAACGCCAACATACCCCACCATTGGAAGACCATCAGTAGAATAAGACTATCCAGGAAGGCAGTTGGCAGAAGTTGCAACAAAACATCACGTCAGTATTTGTTTAACAACGCTGTCAGCTGCACTGGTCATATAGCATTGAATGAGGTGAAGAGAGACAGTAGTGCCTTTTTCAACAGCAACTTATCAAATCAAGTAAGTCACACTGTTGGTATGTCTTGCCAGTTGGATGACATAATTGACAGATAAGAATTGCACGAACATCCAGGATGTATACTAACAAGTCCAATGAAACACTCTTATAGTCAGTTTTCTATATTACAATTACACACCATTATAATCTCCTACATGTTTGGGCTCTTTCTCAGTCATCATCAGACAGACAACAAATAAAAGTGATGTATAAAACATCTGTATATCCTGGCAGTAAGAAATGCAGTTCATGTATGTACAAAACACAGCAGCATGCTAAACATGTACAGTAAAGACATGGTTAAATCTTGGAAAATTAGAATTAACAAAAGTGTGTTCAGTATTACAGTATTACCACACAAAATTACAGAGGAAGATGTAGCAAGTAGAATTAAGAAAGCAAATGGTGTATTTGTTCAACTGTACCCTGTATGGAGAAACCACAACATATCAAATAGAGTTAAAATACGAATATTCAATACAAATGTAAAGTAAGTATTACTATACGCTTGTGGAACCTGGAAAACTACTAACCAAATAACAAGATTACAGATATTTGTAAATAAATGCTTAAGATGCACAATGAATATAAAATGGACCGATAAGATTACAAATGAAGAACTATGGAGAATCACCCAGCAGAAGCCAATAGAAAATCAGATAAAAAGAAGAAAATGGAATTGGACTGGACACACATTACGCAAAGAGGTATGAGCAACAGAGAAAACAGCATTAGATTGGAATTCTCAGGGATACAGAAGAAGAGGTAGGCCGAAGAGAACATGGCGAAGGACAATAGAGGATGAAATAAGAGGAACAGGCAGATCATGGAATGAGGTCAAGGGAATAGCTGGAGATCACAATACCTGGAAGCACTTCATGGATGCCCTGTGCTCCACAAGGAGTAAAAGGACTTGATGATGATATAAAATTACAATACAGTAAAAAATGTTTGCATTAAAACATCACAAAATTTTCGTTCCAACTGTGATGCAGTCCCCTGAAGTTTGAACTATGGTGTTAGTTATCAAAGTAAACACACAGTATTGAACAGGCTGTGGTATGAAATACTAGTATCCATCATGTGGATGGAAAATGTGTTGTAATAACTACATATTCAGCCATCATATTAGAAAATGTCTTAACAATTCTCCAATTTTAAAACACATACATAAAAGTTAACTGCAGGGTCCATACATATGTAACAGGTATCAGAAGCAACAATGAAGATTTCTGATGACTTAAATCTTACAGGATGATGATTGATCAACATGGTATAACATCCCTCCAGGAGACTTGAATCGCATCAATATCAGTATGAGAACCTCAAATCTCAGCCACAAAATGTTAATGTACACAGTACACAGAACAAAAGGTCACATTGTTTTAAAGATCCATCCCCACTCAGTGAAGAGAGGTGTTTTATGCTCTCAATTACTGACATTATATAGGCTGGTGGTAGAGGAATTAAATATGACTATGGAGTATTGGTGCAATGACAAT
>JGI24700J35501_10929939_pt1 | contig 10688 bp, 5 predicted proteins | sample TergutTh196P1_FD_35501 | JGI IMG/M metagenome (IMG submission 35501) | reverse complement strand
GCGCGCGTTATCTATACAAAAAAGGTCTAAATTCGTAAAAAAATGAACATGCGTGGTATACATTAGAAAGGTATGAGAGGTAAATCAAATGTAATAACAAAACTAATGTAGAAGTGTATAGTAAAAAGTTTGGGGTGCCCGTTATCTATCGAAAAATATGGTACATTGAATAAAACTGAGATTCAAGAATTGTGTACCACCCTCTTTCCAGGGGCTTGATAAGTAAAGAAGTGCATTTATTCTCAGTTTTGTGTGTCCTACATCCCTCACTGTACCGGCAGTTCTAATGGGCTGGCGATGGAATCCAGCAATATCCTGTAATAGACAGTGTACTTGCAAGAGAGTAAATGTTTTCAAAATTGGTATAATACTTCCATTACATTCCAAGATGAGCCTAGCAGTGACCAGAACATGTCAAATGCACCAAACTACACAGTTATGGAGCTCAGCTAGGAAGATATCTGACCCCTGCGTTACTTCAGCCAACAGATACTGGTGCCTGGAAGAACCTGCTTCCTCCACAATCAGGGTGGGCAGATGCCAATATGAGAAACTCAAATCTCACAAAGTAGTGTGTTTTCTGTGGGGTAGGAATGGAATTTATACTTATCTGGATGAACTTTAACTATCACATCTAGTACAGAAGAATGCAGTGAAATAAAGTCAGTCTTAATGTACTGAAACAGTGCATATACAGAATTTAACAATTAATGCCATATTGTTTGGTCTTCATGTTACATTAGAACAACTTACAGCCCACTCTATACCATCAATTACTCCAGTTGCCCAGGCAATATGGAACTTTGATTGTGAACATCATTACTACTCACATGACCCCAATATCCTTCAGGTTGTTTTCTGTCAGTGAAAAGAACGTTTCCATGTCTATATTTTGCCTTTGAAACAACGGCCAATAATCCATAAGTTCCAGTGAACTGAGGAGACTTTGTAAATCAATCAGGGGAAACTCTGAAAGACAAATACAACAAAATGACAATAAGGAATTCTGTGAAACACTTTCCTATTCTAAAGAATTCTAGTCCTACAAATCTTGTGTTATTTTATTTTATAATTTATACAGTTTTATAGTTATCACATTTGCATAATTATCAGACTAGCCTGAAGATAACTAATTAAAGTCAAAATATGCTGCTAGAGATACTGTGGCCAGCTATTTATTAATAATAATAAAGATTTGTGTTGACAGTTTGCTGTTTACTGAAATCTTGTGTTGATACAGTTATGTTTATGAAAATAAGCTTATAATCCAATTTTAGTACGCAATTTAGTAAAGTGTTCATTGTGCTGAGTAAGCAAACAGGTGGGCATAGGAATGAATCCTACTTGTCGGTACTGCTTTTCACCGACTGCAGTTGCAAATGTGTTGCTGAATGCTGTTCTTGTTGGGAAGAACTCTATTTAAGTACATATTCTGACTATATTAAACTTTTCAAAATATAACTTCAAAGTTTTATATCATTATAATTTTTTATAATTCTTAGCTTATAAACAGTATTTCATACCAAATCTGTAGAAATTCTCACAAACTATACTCACACCAAGTCTCACAATTGTAGTCTAAATGGTTCATTCTTTATTTCTTCATACTGACAACTAAACTGGATATCTCACATAGCTGTAATGTTGTTTATATTCTACATAAAATTAATTTAACTGAAACTTCATAAATTTTGAAGGGCTATCACCAGGCATTCTTTCAGAGCTGTATTAAGGCTGTTTGCCAATCATGATGGCTGTGTGGTCTAAGGTGTAGGTCTGTGGCAACTTTATTGCAGGTTCCAATCCTGATGATGGCATTGATGTTTGTTTCTTGCTAGTTGTGTGCTGGGTTGGTAGCAGCCTTTGCAACAAGCTGATCACTCATTCAGGAAAGTTCTGCCTTGTGTGTGTGGGCTAGAAACCACAACAGTCAGCCTAGGACTGTTTTGGGCTGTCGAGCCAAAAAAAAAGTTGTTCAAAAAGTTCTCAGACTGTGTATGCAACCTCCCTTTAAAGGCATGTGATATATGCGTGTTGATTGGCCATGGATTAATAGACTATCTGGAAGTTGTTCTTATTTTTTAGTTTTTCCCATTGTGTTTTGTTGTAAGGTAAAGACAATTTCTTGATCTAAAGGGAGTGCACATTGATGATTTTTTAGAAGTGTCATTAAGGGAAACAGTGAAGCAATAATTCTACCCAGCCATTTCACAGCTTCTGCAACACACAGTGTGGGAGGAATGACCACAATTTAGCAGGAATACATCTGCCAACAATGCTCTCGCATACACAGCACTCTCCATCCAAAGCTTCTCAAGAGGAAACTCCAGTCATTTCACAGCAACCCTAGGGCCCTTACCTCTCCCCAGCAGACTTTTTCCTGTTCCTAAAATTGAAAGTTACTTTTAAAGGAAAACCAATTTCAATCAGTAGAGGAAATAAAAAAACACTAAAGCAGAGAACCTAAATTTCTTCAAAATCATATACAAAAGGCTGGGAAACATGAAGTTGTCACTGGAATCATATTAATGCAGGAGGGAATGATTATGAAGAAGACAATGTTCAATAATATTTAACTGGTATGTACCATGTTTTATAAATCAGCCTGAGAACAGATCTCATATATGAAGTGGTAGTAGTGTTGCTCCCAACACAGAAGTTTGTATATCCACCGTATTATTACTGATAAAAGAAATTAAAATGTGTAACTTTGAGAGTAGTTACAACACTGTTAACAGCTGTACTAGGTCTAAAGAATTCATGCACACAGCATGGCAACATAGTAAAACTTCAGTTACCTACTTAAGAAAGAAAAACAAGTTGGAAGTATTACCCCTAATCTAATATCTGGACCCAGAAAGTAAGCTGAGGATGAAGAATACTGGATATTGAGGAGCTTCATTACTTGCACTCTTTATCTGATTTTATTATACTGATGAAATGACAGAAGACTAAATGGATGGACCATCTAACATGCACAGGGAGATAAGAAATCAACACAACACTGTAGTCGGAAAACCTTAATGACAGAGACAAAATGAAAGATGCAGACAAAATATCAATATTAATGTAATGGCAAAGAAATAGGATAAGAGGGCGTGCACTTGGTTAAAATGGCTAAGAATAGGGTCCAAATGGTGGGGTTGTATGAATTGGCAATTCCAAATTAAATAAAATAAAAGAGAGGGAATATGGATGTCTTATCGCTTTTAAAATCTTGTACATTTGTTGGGCATCTGCAGAAAGTAACTGCTGTGATGTTTGAGCCCTTTAAGTTGATTAGTTTTGTGATACTGAATCTCAAACTCCCCATAATTTAGTCAAATTAATCACGCACTGAACTCTTGAGAATACAATACGTTCATATGGTTTATGGCAGACACACAGTTAAATGAGAGCTCATTTTAAAAGTAACATTACACACTCTAAACTGTATACAGTGCATTTTAATTACTTTATATGCAAGAAGATGTATCTGCTACTAAATTCAGTATTTTGGTTTTCGCCCTCTTTCTTAACTCTGACATCAGGCAGACTGTACCACAAGATTCCTCATTTTCTGTTCCACAAAGTGCCTTTCTAAATAGAGTGTAAATGATACTAACAGAATTTAATAAAAATATAAAGCCCTGCTCATTGCAAGGTGATGTGCGGGCAGATACATGCCATATCAGACAGTGTTCTGGGAAAATTCCATATCATTCATATGCTATGAGTTGTATAACTACAGTTTTGTGACAATTTAACATAATAGAAAAGTGCAAAATGGGAAAAATTGCAGTAAGAAAAACAGTTTGAAAGGTGCTAATCAGGAAAAGCAGATTCAAAAATAGTTAAACACAAGAAGTGACTTTCTTTTTAAAACTACTTAATTTCTTCCATATAACTGCATCAGAACTCTCTGAAGGAAAAGAAACATATTGGTAGATGTTATCTTCCAAATGCAGGAATGCACAAAGACTATTCTGGAATAGGTACACAGTGACGATAAAGACAATCTGCTATTACAACAAAGAACTTCAATTTCTCTGTATTATTTCAGACGTATATGACAAAAGGATATGCTGTCAGCTCTTAGACTTCATCATGGACATGGAATGCATTCATTTCTAAAAAGTCACATATAACTAGATACACCCCCAGCTGTAATGTTTCTTTCATTCCACTTGTAATGGGAATTTTGTTGTATGGCTCTGAATGAATGTGCTTTCTATGCAAATAATTATGCATTAAAAATCTATAAACTCAGCAGTACACATTTTGGTCGGTTCAAGAATAGTTTTGTCCACTGAACCCCTCAGCTTGTGTAACTGAGCACCTACCATAGCTTCTAGTCATTTGTCCAATTCAGATGTCCCTGGACACACTGCACAGTTGTCTATGTAACACAATGGCTGTGCACATTACACATGATTCTACATAACAATACAGTCATAACAGGTGTTTTATCAGTAATACAATCCCCATTATCATTCTATCAAAGCTCCACACTCATGTTTCATTCATCTATCACCAATACTATAGCATCTTACAAATCAACAACATCATTAAACTGAACAACTCTCTTTCTCTCTCTCAAGTCTGTCTCCGTTCTACGAGTATTTTGTATTCTTGCTTCTTCAACCATGACCCTTACATTAAGGCAATCATAAAAACACAGGCACAATGTATACCAGCAGACCCTGCTTAAGCCATTTACTGCACTTTAAAACAATGAATGCACACAACCATATCAGATTTACAATAATATTACAAAAACCACTAAATCCTATATGTTTCGGGTCTTACTGGCCCATCACCTGGGAGTACAATAATTGTATAAAACAACTGCTTAATATATTGATGATCTCTTGCATGTAGAAGAACTGTTAAAAATTCTTCGGTGTATTATACATGTAGCGGACAGAACTGTGCACAGTAAGAAGGAGCAGCTTGTTAAAACATTGGAGGTATTCACAGTACCTGGACTATATTTTGGATATATGGAATGCATAACGTGTGTTTGTACATATGTTACACCTGTCTAAAAACTATGATACAGCTCTATCAGATTTCACAGTTCTAATTTATTTTGCACATGCTGCTTCTTTCCATTGGTGTTCCTGTCACGATACCTCATTTTCAGGCACAGTGCAAGTAACATCAATTCATCAAAGTCCACAAACTGTTTCTTTGTGTACAAACTGAGTCTTTCCTAATTTGGCATGACTAATATGAAGCCCATTTTTTCTAATGTTTAGTAACACAGACTACGATTGTTTTGACACAACTCTTCTGGTATACTGAGATTACTGGTATATTATAAACCATATTCTTCACCTCCCAAGAGGCTGAAAGTGACAAGATGCATCCTATAAACAACAAGGCATTTTTGTGGATTTAACAGCTGATACCTTCTGGTGTTTAAGAAGGTTGCTGGCATGGAGGTTGGGTGGAGGGGCTTATGAGGTAAAAAATAAGGCATTTTTCTTTTGCTTTTGCTGCTTAGCACCTTTCAAATTGTTTTCATTTTTTTTGTTTTTCTATTTTGCATTTCTGTCCTCAGGTACATCATAAAAATATAATTATACTACCAATACTACCAGCTGATATGGAGTTTTTCCAGAACACTGATTGCTGTGCCATGTAATGACTCATACATCTTGCCCACTGCACACACAGAACTTGACATTTTTTTCTGAAATGTTCTCAGCACTGGTGTCACTTAGTTCTAAAACATATTTTGTAGGTCAGAATGCAAGGTATCTCATGGTTCCTTCTCTCCTGGTAACAGAGTTAGGAAAGAGGGTGAAAATCAAGTAAAACAATTTAATATCAAATATATCACCTTGTATATGAAGTAATTAAAATGCCTTATATGGGGTCATCATTTTATCTGACGAGTATCATCTATCACAGCTTATCAGCTCACTTATCACATTGATGCAGCCCAAACAACTGCCCACACAGAAGGCAAAATAGTAGCAGAATATTAGATAAAAGGAGGCTAAAAACTGGTTTCAAGCACACATTAGCTTTAAAATGAGAACTTTCACTGGCCTCTATAACACTGTTCTGAGAAAGAAAGAAAGATAGAAGAAAGAAAGAAAAAAGAAAGAAAGAAGAAAGAAAAACGAAAGAAAGAAGAAGAAGAAGGTCGAGCATGGGATTAAAGGGGCCAAATTACCAAACCTTTGACATTGAAAGCTTCGAAAACTAATGACCCAGATGGCACAAACTTCAAGACCCAATGAGTACCACAAGAGGTTTCTCTTTCCACTTTAACATGGAATTGTTGGATCATGTGAATACTATAATTATTAACCTTCAAATATCATAAGAGGGAGTGCCTTTATCTAGCAGATTTAGAAGAAAACCTCCACTCCATGGTATTTGTTTGTCATTTAATAAAACATAATGTTTTATGCAAGCATCACTACTAATAATAATAAATATAAGTTACTATTTTACTGTATAAATTAAAAAATGACATGCCAAAAGGAATAACAAGGTGGTTAAGAAAGAACATTAAAACCACTCACTTCATTCAACAATTTGATTGCTTGAAACCAACATGGCTACATGTTTCAGGTTTACACGGAGCCACCTTCAGGCCACAGTAACATTCGAACACAGATAAAAGTACATAACCATACCGAACTTCACCAGTTAGTAACTGAGATTGTGATTTCTCTAATTGTTTATCAATTACTGCCATTCATTTAGTTAAAATAGTATTACAATTGTTAAAATGTATTGAAACTTTGTTTATAAAACAACAGAATGTCCCACTTTAAGATAAAAGGAAAAACACTCTATGGTAGACCAGTTGTATAAACTGCCTTCTATTTCTATACTATGTTTCTTGATTTATTTAAAGAGGTTTTAAATGGTAAGATGATTTAGGAGTTGGAAAATAAGTCAACATACGTGGTCACGGCACATTTTTAAATCTAATGTCTCAAAAATCACTGGAAGGTATTGAATAAAACCATAAAAATGTCAGAAAGGCCCGTGATCAAACCACGGGCAAATTTCTCTGTAGGTTCCTCGAACATCACTTGGTAGACTCTGACCATAAGGATGTATGGGTTTATATATTTTAGATTTGAACAGAGATGAAGTATTCTTTTGTTCAAAGAGCATGATATTTATCACCCTATTGTGCATGATTATAATTTGAATGTGGACACAGGATTATTTCACTGAGTGACATTTAATGTAAATGGTTATGGGAATTTTCACTTGATTTCACAGATTTCATAAGAATTCCAGGATTGGAAAGTATATAAAACTGAAGCCTTCTCAATTCCAGATCGCATGTACAGGGATCAATACTATATTAGTTAGGAAAAGTACAGAAACCCACCACACAACCTGGCACTGGGTGATAACATTCTCACAATATCAAAAAACCCATAAGAATGAGCTATAGATATCGCAGTTTCTCCCTCCCAGGACACCCTGGAAGGGTCAGATCCCGCTGCTAGAAGCATCTTCACAACACTGGCTTTCCCTGCAGCAGCAGCAACCATCAACACTGTATAACCATTGTCACGAGCACTGTTAAACAAAATCAAACTTTCAGCCATGACAGACAGTAGTCTGTAAGGTGAGGGCACAACTAATCAGTCACTTCAATAAAAAATATTAGATGTCATAATCATACAAGCAGAAGTAGTGGTTATTCTACTAGAATAAAGCTGCTTGTCTTATAAACATCACAATATGGTAAAGCTGAAATTCAAAGACAAAATAACATAAATATTTACAATCACAATGCACAGAACATATAACATTAACATTTTAAATGTCCAGACAGTTGCAAGAATTATGGAGAAAGTTTTTTGGGCATAAAAATATGTTTAAATTGTTTCTACAACTTCTGTTCCATATACTTCATGCTCTGAGAAAAAATTTAAAGAGTTACATGCTAGTTAAACTTCAGATGCATACAAAATTACATGAAGAGATCCGTGTAAAGTGCCTGACCTTACTCAAAACTAGCATGAGTCAACAAACATTAGTAAAATACTGAACGTCATATACTAGCACCAAGTGTACACACAAGTGAAAGGACAGCAATTTCTGTAGGTGCTCTGCAGGGTTGTGAATGTGCATACAAACTGACCACAAATTTTAAACTACATTTTAGTTCTGGTATTTTATTCACAACAGACATAATACACAATAAGATACAGTCCATTCAGGATGTTGGGGGACAGGCTGAACACCACTTCAATGCACAGTGCACCAACTAGCTGAAAATTTACTTTTCATCAGCAGTCTTTAGGTCTACTAACCTATCCATTAATGGTCACAACTGTGTCAGCACACATAGCACAACAAAGTTACAAGAAAATTGATTTTCCATTTTTACCATAAATAAAGACTTCAAATTCCAGGCACACTGAAGAACCCTAAAACCAGTCCTGAGATCTCACTGGTATTGAGTAACTGGCATGGTTATTGGTACCTTGAACCCAGCAGTCTTACTTAGACCACTGCTTTATTAAGAATATAAATGTACAAACTGGCTCAAAATTAAATTTGGGGGAAATGTCAATGAAATTCGCTTTGCACATAGGGTTTCATTAAATGTGGAACACAGGTACAGCAGATGAAAGTACACAGTTTTTGGCATGGCACAGTAGGCTGGGAAAATTTCTTTAAAGGACTCAGCTTCTGCTTTCAATATCTGTACGTTCTTATAACCAGATTAATGGCAAACAACATTCTAAAAACGTTGACAATACTGTATCTCAAATATGCAATATATTTGCACAACAAATACATTTTAAAGGATAGATTCCTTGAATGAAAACATGACAATGGTACAAGCACATGAGCTGTATTAAATCCATTCAGCATGCAATGTTAATTTTATTGCTACACTTTTGTTGACTGGTTTTATTACTGAGTTGGAGTGTCTGGTTCACTTCAGCCTTGTCCCAGTCCTGCAGTATACCATAGTGAACTCCATGGAGCACAGTCCTTGAGAAGCTAACAGTTCCTCAGCTAGTCAAGAAGTTCCACACATCGTATGGAACATGAAGATTATTTCCAGTGTTCACAACAGACTGCTGCTTGCCCCTGTCCTGGGACAGATCAATCCAGTCTACACCCTTCCAAACTATTTGTTGAAGAAGCATCTTAATATTATTTTACCATCTATGGCTAGCTCTCCCAAATGGTCTCTTTCCCTCATGTTTCCCCTTATATGCATTTCTCTTCTCACCCATATGTGCTACATGCCCTGCCTCTCTCATTCTGTTTGATTACATCACCCTCATAATATGTGGTGCAGAGTACAAATCATAAAGCTAATCATTGTGAAATTTTATCTACTTTCCTGGTCCTTCCTGCCTCTTAGGCTCAAATATCTTACTCAGCACCCTATTCTTGAATGCCCTTGGTCTGTGTTTTCCCCTTAACGTGACAAAGTTTTAAATGCATATAAAACAGGGGGCAAAATTATAATCTTAAGATGAGACAGCGTGTTGTGTTTGAGTTAGATAAATAAATAAAGCAGCTGACCATGAATCACTATTATTTTTAGACAACAGTTTTAATATTTTTAATGTGCTGCATACTGGAATAATGCGATGTATAGGTCTGTACCTTCTGGTATTCTGATAAAGATGAGCAGCAGTCAGCCACTTCTTCATATGGCAGTCCACTGAGAATATCAGATAAATGGTTTCATGAAACAAGATTAACAAAATTCCAGGCTAATCACACACTGTTGCAAATTAACACTGGCACTTAAGAAGGTTCTCTACTCTACTTCTGATCAATTGGAACAACGTAACCAAACCTGCAAAGAAGGAGTTAATGGCATAGAAGCTCCATTCTTATACAACAGGCACTACATCACAAAATTTTTTGTATATTAATTTTAATCTAGTTAATGTTAACTTAGTGTCAGCCAAAAACCAAAAATGTAAACTGGAAAACTGTAACAATGAGATCTCAATCCATACTAAACAGTGATGTTACTCCACAAAAACTATTAAAGTTTTACTCTCCTACACATTTTATATTTGTTCCTGATAATGGTTTGAAATAAAACCAAAACATGTAGCATATTCCAGATATTAAACGTTTTGTCTGAAAATAGTTGTAATTGACACTCTACTGCCTTGTTTATTTATTAGGCAACATTATAGCTCTGTGTATTTTAATCTTCATTTTTTGGATAGCAAATGGAAAGATGATTCTTGACTGAATGTTGACAGGCATTCCCTGAGTTCAGTCTTCCTTTAATTTCTTATTAATGCAATACTGATTTATTAGAGTTGTTCTCAAATACAGTATCTGAATTTTGCCACACTTTCAAAGGAATTTACCTGTCATTATGCTGTGACTTTATCCTGTATTCTGCTCACAAAGCATGAACATATACTCAGTTCTCTCAGCACTGACTTCTACATCTAACTCCTTAACAGCAACTAATAAAGCTTCTGTGTTTTTCTTTATAGTATGTATGTTTTTGCCCAGTAAATTTTCATCAGCACAGACCAAAAGCTGAAGCGTTGCATTCGATTTCAAACCCTCCAAGTTTGCTTGAAACTTCCTAATAACATATTCTAACGCAAAGGTGCAAAACAATGGTGATTAACCTTTAGGAACCGTGCGTCCTATATATAGGACGGGCACACCGCTACCCTCCAAACACCCCATTTTATATATTTTTTCAACAAATATAC
>JGI24700J35501_10929940_pt1 | contig 10698 bp, 3 predicted proteins | sample TergutTh196P1_FD_35501 | JGI IMG/M metagenome (IMG submission 35501) | reverse complement strand
ACATGTAGAATGGGCATTCAGAATAGAGGCACGCAATTGTAATTGAGCCCATTCACATTTCAAAGATGAATAATGACGTCGTATGATATATACAGACTAAATATGACCAAATCAATAGTAGAGAGTAAAAGCAAAGTGTACAAAGACTCCAAACTGAAGGTGCATGATGTATGGCAAGCCAGAAGTCTTCCAACATAACTTTCATGTTTCAGTGATCCTACTGGAACTTACGACCTCCAAATGACAATGGCAGCTCATATACGAAGCACTACCACAAAGTTAAACACCAGGCTGTTCCATCTTGGCATGACATTTTGGCAAAACTCTGGACGGTAAACTATGGCACTTCTAACATATAACTAATTCTCCTCTGGTTGTTGCACCATTTCAAAGTCATCACTCTTGGTGCAATGTGCGGGCTGACGCACAGCATCTTCATACACTTACTAAGGAGGGTATAGCAATAAACAAACAAAATTCCCAAATTCCACCTTTTGCTGCAATCACCTTTACCATCTGATGATCAGATGCAGTCTGTGTTATGTGATGCCACTCAGATACCTTGAACACTATTTCCTCATCATATGCATTCCATACCTCCTGAAATGTCTCCATCAGAACTTTTCCCAGTAACAAGAAAAATTTGATGTTAGTCTGCTGCTCATGTAGTCCATTTAACCTTTTCAAAATCTTCCAAGCCCTGCAGGCTCCAATGGAACCCATCACACCTCTAAGAGGAACTGAAACATTCACCTATGTATATGAAGTATGCAAGTTCTCACATACCAGGTTTTCAGAGCTATCACACACAAATAATTAAAATTAATCAACCAATAAAAACACCTTTACCATATAAAAGCATGCAGAAAAATGTTCCAGAAGCAACTCAGCACTAGATGTATCCAATTTCCACAGAAAATGTAAAAGCTTTAATAAAGAATTTAACTTATTCTTAAGACCACTTTCAGCAGGAATGGATACAGCCACAGACAAATTCATTGATCTTTCCACCTACTAGAGAGGACTGGTCTGCCCCAAGAGAATCTTACATCAGTCACCTCTCTTATAACCACATGATCCTCAACTGCATGATCACGATGCTGTCACAACATATCAAATGTGTGGGACTGCCACCTACAAGGGTCTCCAGCTTCCCCCACCCTATGAAGGATGATCTGATACAAGGATTACATCCTCATGGGGGTTAAGTGACTGAGCTCCATCCCAACAACATACACAAGGAGGAAAGTTTTGTCTTCAGCAGGTCATGGAAATCTACCTCAGGGAATGGAAGATGCCTCCTGATCAGGACATTCAACTGCAACATTTTCAAAGCTAGTCAGCTGGCTTAATTTCCTCTGGCTCCTTCCACTCTTGTATATTCTTTCCTTGTCACCTCGCTTAGCTTCCTGTCGCTACACTCACTAACTACATCCCCCACTATCCATGCTTAACTTCCTGCCTCTATCTGCCAATTATGTCCTAGAATTCCCTCTCTTCCTTCCTGCAAAGTACACCTAACACTTACCAGATCCCCTTAACATTCCTGCAATTCTACATATAGCACCACCTACTGCACAGCACTACACTTATTGACTCACTATGACAATCACCTTTACCCATCCGTCTGTCACATCTCGATCTTCTGCATATACTTGCACCTTGAAGATAAAGGCAGAAAGTTCCCAAATAAATTCAGCAACTATTTACCAAATGATACAGCATCATTTCACCAAAGACATGACTCTCCAATACAAAAATGGCCATATGTATCTATTGCATTTCCACTAAACTGTTCCTTGCATCATCAAATCTGCAAAACACAAGTCACACCCCTCTAATTTTCCTCACTATTTGCCCTTTCTGCCTTTTACTTAAAAAATGGTGTAGGCTAAATAACATAACTTTGAGGATCAAATTATATCTGAATTTAAGGTATCAAAGGAAAAGCATCCAAAGTTAAATCCCAATAAAAGTATCAAATAACATTACAACAATGAAGCATATTGCACCTAACTCACTTTTTCACCAGACTTCTCCTTCAGAGCTACAGAAGGAAGCTGTTGTGACCTTTCTGATTTTTCTGGCTTCAGCATCAATGGTGGTGCTGGAAGTGTTGGCAGTGTAGGCTTCTCCACCACTGGCTTGTCTTTGATTTCTGGAATATCCTCTGTTCGGGGTTGTTGCATTAATAATGGTGGGGGCAAAGGTAAGTTTGGCATTGCAGGATGTGGTAAGTTTGTTATTCCAGGATGTGGCAAGTTTTTTGCCAGAGTCAGTGGAAACCTTGGAAACAGAGGATATCCAATGGGAGGAGGAATGAGACCAGGGGCTGGTGGGAAGTGAGGGAAGAAGGGAAACACAGGAGCAGGAAGAGGTTGGTCACGAGTTTCTAATGCTTCAGGTGTCTTGGGTCTGTCCGGAGTCTCTGGTTCATGAAGATCCATTTTGATCTTCTTTGGACTAATGCAGCCTTTTGGAGACTTCCCTTTTGGTTCCTTCTTAGGCTTCAATCTGTCTTTCTTTCTCTTTTTCTCCTTTTGATCCTGAACTTTTCGAGACGGTGTCGGTAATTCTGGTGTTCTGGGTGTTGAAGGTGTTCCAGGAGGAGACAGATCATCATCAAACATGTATACGTCATGGTCTGAGCCTGGACCTGAGGTATGACCAGAAACCACTTCATTGATGGTTTCATCAACCTTAGAAGAAGATGACTCTGCAATATGAGACACAGGGGATTTCCTCTCCTTTGAAGGTTTTGGTTCATTAACAATTTCCATACTTCTCTGGATCACAGACTCTATGCAGTCATCTATCTGCGCCATACGTGCTTCACGCTGACGACTGTTAGCTTCTGATTCGTCTATCACAAGTCCTGGTGAACTTTCACGAGAATCCCTGGGAGGGGGCTCAAAATGTTCTGTCCTATCCACTTTATCTACTTTTTCAGGCTTCTCTTCCTTCACTTTTGAAATCTTTTTGAAGATATTAAGTTTCTGTTTGTCAGGTTCTGAAGACAATTTTCCTTCCACAATTACAGCATCTTTGCATTTTTCAGGACTGACTACTTTCTGCTGCAGAACTGCAACTGGCAGAGGAAAACCCTTTTCTACCTTTGGAGTTTTAGGCTGAGCAACAGGCTTACCAATCTTAGGAACATTCAAGTTAGGGGCCTTGTTTGCTGTTATCTTGGGTGGACTGAGCTTTGGAGGTTTCACACTTGTACTTGGGCCTGCAGCACTGCCTGCATGAGCCATCATTTTCAGTGCTCCTGATTTCAGAGCTTTTAATTTGGACAGCTCCTTCATACTCACTAATTTCTTAACCTTTGATTCGTCCATGGGTAGGTGTTTTTCAATTTTAGTTACGTCCTTTAACTTATGGTCCTTTTTCTTATTTTCTTTGTCTCCTATCTTCTTTATACCATCTACAGTTTTCTTTAATGGCAACTTTTTTGTCTTCTTATCACCCTTCACTTCAGGAGGGACCATCGGATATGATGTTGGCTGTGGGGAATTTGAACGTGAGTCTGATGGCTGTAAAGGCGTTCGTGACTCTGGGAGTTTTCCTTCTCTTGCTGGAGACAAAAATCCGGATGTGGTCATCATGACGCTGCTGATCTCACGTAGAGGTCGTCCTTCCTCCTCTAACATTAACCTGCACCCAATGAACAATAAAAAAAGAATGAAAAAATTATTTGTTTATGCACAAAGGTCACTTTGAAAGCTTTCTGGAAGGCAATACTATAATGTAAAGAATATCAAGAGTTGACCTTAGGTGTGATGTCATTTTCCAGTTCTGTACCCCGCACGTAGTACTATGGTTGCATGTAATCACACACTGTTAAGCTATCAACCACGCTAGAGGGTACTGTTGTGAAAAATAGCACACAAGTATCACAGATGGTTGACCAAAGGAACATAGGTGTATGGCTGTCAATGGGGAGCACCACCTGTCCCTAAAGTGGCATACATTAGATACCCATATGCAATGAATGATTTCACAATAAAATGGTCTTTACCAGTCAAACACACCTTCTTATTTTTTACTTCATGTACTATTGTGCAAGTACAAAAATAAAAGGTGTGTTTGACTGGTAAAGATCATTTTATTGAGTTTTGTAAACAGTCTGGGATGGTAAACACTAAGTTTATGAGAGAGAGAGAAAAAACACATACACACGCGTGTGCACGCACACACGCACACACACAGAGCATTTCATGTATGGCAGATGCTACAAAATTATGAACCTTGTCACTAAGGGTGTTTTGTGTCCTATGTCATCACCTAAAGCTGTGGGAGATCTGTGCAAAGAAAATGTGTTTGTTGAATGATGATCAGCATTATGTGCAAGTATTGCAGTCCACCACTCATTTCCATTATTGTCACAGGGACAGAGATATGTTCTTTGTTCAAACTGTGAAAGTAGACAAGTACTGATACATTCATTTTACCCAGAACTGAAGTACAGAAGTGTGGAATGGTGGTGGTCCCCATCTAATCATGGAAGACAAGTACACTCTGCAGACAGGGTACAGTGAGAATGACTCACATCACATTCTTTACATATCACAAGGTTATGCTTGACCATCTCACACCACCTTTTATACTGTGCAGGAAACACAATAACTGCTCAGCAACAAAGTCCCCTCAAATAATCAAAATCAGCACAGGTTCTTAGTTATGATATTACACACCATGCCAACTTACTTTTTTGTTCAAAACTTACGCATCTTTTTACCATGAAAATATTAAAATCAGATCTTGTGTTTACTGTGAAATAATTCCCTGTTGAGTCCATAATCACACAACATCACATAAGACAAAATGGATAAACTTGAAATTGGATTCATAACATTAATAAACAAATACAAAAAAAACAAGGAAAGTTATAAAAGTTTTTCAGATGTGATAAGGAAATAAATTATGAAGTTGAAAAACTGAAACTGCAGCTATCTAGGCTACAGGACTTGGAGGGACATTTCAATACTGGTAAACAGGGCTGGTAGATTGAGGGACTGGTTATAAATAACACTGTTTATAAAACTATTATATTTGTGGGTGGAAGGGGCCAGGTGGGTTAGCAGATCCAGTCTTCTGTATGTTTTGACTTGACAAATAAATACCAAACATAACCTCATGAAAGAACTTACAAATCATAAAAGAAACATTTGAGTTGGTTGCAGTAATTTTATTTTATTTTTTTTAACTTCCTGTGCTCGGTTTTGGTAACATCTTTTGCATCATGACAATGATTCTACAAACAATTCAGTTACCTATTAGATGAAGCCCACAAAGGCAAATGCCATTTATACAACATACTACTGAAGAGAATGGACTGTATATTCACCTAGGATGCACTGCTATTCTCATACTGGAATTTGTAATGAGTCATGCGGCCTCTATATGGATACAAAACTTCATGTCTTTTCTACACTTTGGGTTTGGTCCCATTACATAAAAATGAGAGCTATATACATACACACATACACATGTCAAACATGTGTGATAAGTTTCTACCCCTTTTAACCCTTCAATGTTGGCCTCAGTGCACTACACAGACCTTCAATTCTTCCCATACCACCTGCCTTGGTACACCGTATGGTCATGACTGCATTGAAGGGTCTTATAAATTTAAAACCCCTGTCCTATGGAATAGTAATTTAAATTTTAGCATCATTGAAGGGTTAATCTCTTGGCTACATAAACTTATATCTGTCTATAGGAAACTTGCTAATTCACGCAACACTTTTAGCTTGTACAGCAGAATTAAAAAAACCAATAACTGCAAACCACAAATCAGCAGGAACAAATACCTTGCTCTTTTAACAGCCGGGCTCTCTAAAGAGATAGGGTCACCAGGTCGTTTGAAAACATTTCCCTTAGGGCTTGCCAGAGGAGATGTTGCTCCTGAAGTTGAAGAGGTGTCTACAGACAGTGGCACTTGCTTGTTACCATATTCCTCCTCTGAAAATAAATAAACACAGGAACAGTAGGGACACAAACTGATAACAAGCCTCAGAAATTACAATTATTATAATAAATAAATAAATAACTTCAATTAGTGGATAATTTTATAGTAGTTTCCTTTAGCACTTGCCACTGCTACCATGTAAAATAAGAATTTCTGTGATCAGTATTCGAAGCTACTCAATACCGGATGGCTAAGCAACGCAAAAGGTGAGACTGCTCACCTTCCATCTCCGGATGCATGGGTGGTAAGTGCTCATGGACATGTACTGGTCGTGTAACCACCTCTCTACTGCCTGGTTTCAAGAAGTTTAGGTGGGAGTCCCGGGGTATTGGATACTTGGGAATCTCATACACACATAGTACAGAATCAACATTCCTGATATATTCTTCCAATTCCGGTAAGTTTATGCCCATGTCCCGGAAGGCAAGACCTATGTCATCAAGGTTTGGCACTGTATGTCCAACTGAAAACGAAAAATGTAAAATAAGAATAATAGGTCAACTCATAATTAAATAAACATCCTATAAAACAAATGGACATCATTCTTAATATATGATTTAAAGAAAAGCATGCAGGTTTATTTATAAATTACTTATTAACAGGAATGTGTGCCTTACTACTGAATGTATAAAAAATTGTGAAACCTACTGCCCATAAGCATATTTTATACTGATATTCAGAACCTGATTCTTGAAGCAAGACTTTTTACATCAATGGGCCCTACAGGACTTGGAATATCTGTGCTAGGAATGGGACAATTAATTTCCTTACGTGAGTGTTGACATGTGTGCAGCCCTTTCCCTTTGTAACCATATAATCTAACACCCATAATCCCAGACTTAACTTTCACATACAAAGTTATGAGCCGATATTCCCATCTCCTGGGCAGTTACTGGCTTGTAGCCAACAATTTCTCCATTCACACTTACCACATAGCCCCTGATATGCCTACATACAGTAGGCATAGAACCCACAACAGTCAATGTTTTAGGACCTCTGTTTTGTATACGCCAATGTGAGAAAACTAAGAAATGTTTAATGATGGTTCTGTTACTGACTGAATTACATCATGCTAATAAGCACACTCAGCAACATAACTTCTTGGGCCTCGATATTTTCCACACACATTATCCGTTTCACTTGTGGAGATTACCATCACCACCACCACCAACAGTAACAAACTAGTGACAAATACTGGGACCTTGGGGCATTATGAATGCAGCAATATAGTTCAACCTGTTGTGCAGCTTAGAAAATACATGGTTTTTCATCAAATGAATTAAAATGGGAAGATAAAGAGTATAAAAATATTGCAATTTTATGGAATGAATAATGAGCACTGGTAAGTTTTTAAATGGTACACACACACACACAAACTTTAGGAATGTGTTTGACATGTAAGAAGACAGACTACTGGATTCCCCAGCGTGCAATGAGATTACAATCCTGACTGCTGGAAAGATGACCCAATCTATCAAGAACTCCAACAAACATGTTGTCTCCCTTTTGCGCTTACTAGTCCTTTACCACATACTATGAATTATTACTCTAATGACACATTTCAATGTGATAAATAATACATCTCATAACACTACCAATTGCATGCATAGAAACTTGTATTTCAGTAGCACAAAACTTATTAATGCATCCACTCATATTTTTACAAAATTGGCAGTATGTTTTACATATAAAAACTGTGATGGTGCAGAACATGACTTTCATTCCCTAATATTGAACACTTGTTACAAATAAACTAAAATAAGCAGAGAGCTAAAATTTGGCATTTTTACTTACATCCACAGTATCTACAATTCTGCAGAATTTCAATAACATCTGAGAAGATATGGTTTAAAAACTACACTTGTGTATGTAGGATTTGTTACGAACAGCCCATCCATTTAACAACACTTTCAGTGATGTTATGTATTATATGATAGAATCATTAGTGAATAATTGAGTTGGAAAGACACAGAAGGAAATGGCTGTGGCCTATTTTAAAGCACCATATTGGTATTTCCCTAACATGACTTATGAAACTGTCAGGGTAGATTATCTCCAGATTAACATCTGAACCCAGATTCTCCCAAAAACAAATCCAGAGTGCCACTCACTTGACTGCAACATTCAATTTGAAGCTTATCGTATTCTGCATAAGCAATAACCATCTAGGCCAGTCACTGCAACCTGTGCCCCATGTAGTGAATCTGGCCCGTCAAAGTTATGTCTGCTGCGTGGAAGAATTTTTTGACACATTTAACTTACACTACCCCAACAGAATGAAAACCAACATATTAGTGATTTAGATTAACTTTGCACACACAGTTAAATTTGTTAAACAGTATTTAACTTGTAACACATTTCTTACACAGTTTATGGGCAAACATCATATGTTGGAAACTTTGCAGTGGGAGGTGTGAGAAAAAATATGATGTGATAATCTCCACCTTCCCCATTACTATCTTGGTTCTAAGTATATTATAATTAGGGTAAACGTATATCAGTCATAATTTAAGAATGGAATTTGTCGTATTTCTTTAAAAAAATATCAGTGACAAAGAAACATGGCAAACCTCCCACTGTTCCTCTGTTCTTAAAAATTAATACAATTCCTAAATACTAAATTATAATTCTTTATTAATTATTACCGTCAAAACACAACAAATTCCTTGTGTTTTAATAGTAATAATTAATAAAGTACATAGTACCCAAACACAACGGGATGGATAGTAATAAATTATAATTCACTGTTATATTAATTTCCCTAATAACTGATTAATCATAATTTTAGTCTTTTAATCATTTAACATAAAATAAGTTTTCCCTGAAAACATAACACTTTTACTGTTAACGCTGGTTTGGTGCCCATGCAGGTTTTGGAGATTTTTAAATGGCCCTTTAGTAATACAAGTTTGCTCTACCCTCCACTAGAAACAAACATGACATGAACCTACATAACAAATATATCTCACATAACTAATACTTAATGTAATAACAGCATGTGTCAATCTGTTACTATATAAAGTACATTTTATTCTGGTGCACAATGAACCATCAAAAGCTACTTTTCACTTCTATTGTAAGTCTCTCCACGCATGCTACCACTGCTCTTCACTTAATCACAAAACCTTGTTTTAGAAAAGCATGTAATTTTGAGATGGGCAGACTGGAAGATAAGTAAGAATTCTAAACAAATTTAAACTGTAAATGGGCTGCAAAGATACAAGAAAGACCTGTAACACACACCAGCTATTTTTTTCCTCCATTCATAAAGGGGTGATGTATTCAGCAATAAAATTCTTTAATAGCTTACCACCTCACATTACAAAACTGCTGAACAAGAAGCAACAATTCAAACATGCATTGAAAGAATATCTTATTACACATGCTTTTTATTCTCCATAATAATTCTTTTCTGAGTCTCATAAGACACATAAATAAGTAAATTACAAATCCTGGGTATCACATTAGTTATTATACTAGTTATTACACTAGCTATTTGATTAATTTTAGTTTAAATTTAATCTTGATATATTTAAATTTATCTTATATTTTCAGTGTGAATAGTACTATTATTGTTATGACAAGTTTTAAATCCTTCTGTCATTTGACGGATCATGGATTTATAAATGCTACTGTGTAAATGGAAATATAAATAAAATCAACAAACTTTCTTATAGAATTATATTCAGTCGTGATAGCTGAAAACAGCTCAAGGTACCCTACACTTGAAAAGTCATATCTTTATGCAGCACGAGTCGGCCTCTGTGGCTGATGAAAAATATCTGTACGTACTCATGAAACTACTCAGCATCAAACTTTTTTGTCTATATTAAGAAAATAATACATAATGTGTTTGGTTTGCTCATAATATACTTTTTGCAGCCAAAGTTCATGTCTTACAAAAGGTTAGCAACTGAAAGTAACATCACACACAAGCAGAGCACCAAAAGTATCTGCCACCTGCCAGTCCTACTCAACTATCCTACCTTTCTCTTTGTCAGTTCAACCCATCAGTTCACTCTGAATGTAATGCTCACGTGCTGATTTTATGAGTACAACTTTGCTCATAATTTTTTTCAATGCAATGGCAGGTTTACCATTTATATGTGTTCATGACATTTAACAGACAACAACACAGGATTTTAGCCATTAAATTGAACAAAAGGCACAAAATAAACATGCTGGAGAAGCTGACAAATAATTCTCATCAAGCTCACATGGACACACAGAACATGTATCAACAAGATTCATTACTTATGTAACACTGTGAGAATAAAACCAACAAGTGCATATGAAAATATGTGAATTTACAATACTTTAGACACTGTAAGGCACCTACATGTTTCAGCCACCTATTGTAGCCTCTTCAGGGAGGTGTTTTTCAAAGGATATATTACAAAGAACAACAAAACTTTGTAATATATCACCAGAACACCAAAACCTATTGGAAACCTGATATCAGAGGATGCCAGCAGAGTATGAAAACAATTACTTCGTCAGCTAATGTTTTCAGCAAGGAAATTCTAACAATTTTAAAAAGCCTGGCTCACAAACTTTGCTGTTCAAAGTATATTTTGACTCAAACGAATCTACAGTGTTGAGATCATATAAATATATACTTACTTACCTACTCCATGGAGCAGAGCCCCTCTTGAAAAGCTAACTGGTTCTGCAGCTAGTCAAGAAATTCCCCGCATTTTTGGAACCCGAAGGTTCCTCACCGT
>JGI24700J35501_10929941_pt1 | contig 10710 bp, 10 predicted proteins | sample TergutTh196P1_FD_35501 | JGI IMG/M metagenome (IMG submission 35501) | reverse complement strand
TGCTCTGCTCTGCTCTGCTCTGCTCTGCTCTGCTCTGCTCTGCTCTGCTCTGCTCTGCTCTGCTCTGCTCTTAATTATATCATAGTTTAGCAAGACTGTCAACTCCTTTGTTAAAATTTTTTTATTATTTTTTTATTATTTTTTTGCTTGTAAATTTGTTAGTCTGATTTAATTATAGGCTAGTGAAAATTTTTTGTCAAGGGATTTTTCGGAAAAATTTTTAATATTTTTTTAACATTTTGGTAACATTGCCAAAAAAAATCTTGCAATCCCAAGCAAACACATATATAATGGAGACATAGCACAAGAAAGGACTGATTATATGGCAACAACAAATTTTACCTTGCAAATAGACGAGGAAGAGGGCAAAAAGTTTGAAAGATTTTGCGAAAAAGAGGGCTTAAATGCTACTTCTGCATTGGATATGTTTGTGCGGACAGTAATAATTATGGGAAAAATGCCGTTTAGCGTTGCGGCAACGGAAAATGCAGACAATACGGGCAATCCAGAAGAAAGCGACTGGCAGGCAAAAATGGAATTTATGCAAAAATCGATTGTGCCGCCGCATGAAATGCCAATTTTGATGGACGAAAAAAGGCAAATAATTGGAGCAAGAATGTTGGAAAATGTGCGGGAAATTCAGGAGCAATCCGTGCTAAACGGCACTTCGGAAATGACCATGGACGAGATAAATGCCGAAATTGCGGCTTATCGCAAGGAAGAGCGTGAAAAACTGGCGGCAATGGCAGAAATGGGAGAGACTGTAAAATCGTTACAAGAGCAATCCGTGCTAAACGGCACTTCGGAAATGACCATGGACGAGATAAACGCCGAAATTGCGGCTTATCGCAAGGAAAATCGTGAAAAATCAGCTTTGTTGGCAGAATTGAGGGCGAATAACCCTTTAAGAAAGCAATCGGAACTAAGGGATATTTCAAAAATGCTCCTGCAAGAAATAGATGCAGAAATAGCGGAGTACAATGCCCATGGATAACAAAATAATAAACAAAATAGTAATGGACACAAATGTGATTGTTTCGGCGTTTATCTCGCCCAACGGCAACCCCGCTAAAATATTAACAATGTTTACAAAATCGCAGGTGCAAGCCTTTTATAATGCGGAAATTTTGAAAGAGTATGAAACCGTAATAAAAAGACCGCATTTCAAATTTAGCGAGGAAAAAATCCGAAAATTTTTCCAAGATATAGAGATTTTGGGCTTTTATTGTCAACCCCAAAAAAGCACAATCCCCCTACCCGACGAAACCGACCGCTGTTTTTACGATGTAGCCAAAACCTGCAACGCTTGGCTAATCACGGGCAACGGCAAGCATTATCCGAAAGAGTCCTTTGTTATTGCCCCAACAGAATTTTTAATCTTGCAACAACCCGCCAACAGCACTATAATATAACCCCCCCCGCAAAAAGCAGACACCAGAAAGGACTAAAAAACCATGAAAATTACAATAATCGGTGCGGGTAGCGTTTCGTTTTGCCCTTGCACGATAAATGACATCTTGTTGAGCGACCTGCTAAACGGTTCGCCGCTGGAAATTTGCCTGATGGACATTAAAGAAAATGTTTTGCCAGCGGCGGAAAGCTACGCAACGCAAGCGGCGGCATATTTGAAACGCTCGCCCAAAATTACCGCCACCACCGACTTGGCGAAATCCCTAAACGGAGCGGACTTTGTGGTGTGTGCAATCGAGGTTGACCGCTATTATTATTGGTCGCAGGATTGGCACATTTTCCGCAAATACGGCTTTCGGCAGGTTTTCGGCGAAAACGGCGGCCCTGGCAGTATGCTGCACACCTTGCGAAATATCCCGCCAATGCTGGAAATAGCCAAGGCAATGGAGCAGCATTGCCCAAACGCATGGCTGCTGAACTTTACCAATCCCGAGGCAAAACTAATCGAGGCGGTGCTGAAATTAACCAAAATAAAGGCGGTTGGGCTGTGCCACGGCACAAACATGGGCATAGAGCAACTGGCGGATATGCTAGAAATGGACGAGGAAGACCTCGACGTTGCGGCTTGCGGACTTAACCATTTCGGCTGGTTTCAAAAAGTGGTTGACAAAAAAACGGGCGAAGATTTGTACCCCAAGCTAAAGGCGTTGGAGTTGCGTATGAACTGGCTAGAATCGTGGGACGGCTGGGCGTTGTCGCGGATAATGCTGCGGACGTACGGGCTGTTGCCGTATCCTGGCACAAGCCACATTGGCGAATACATAGCGTGGTCGGACGAGTTTGCGCCGTACGCAAAGGGGCTGTATTTTTACGACCCCGCCAAGGAAAAGCCGTGGGCACGTAAAGTTGCACCGCACTCCGAGTTTACGTTCGAGGAAACCAAATACGAGCATAACCCGCCACGCTACGCACCAAGCGGCAAAACGTTCGAGGACATGGACATAGCCGACATGGGGCTTTCATTTGATTTTTCGCCAGAAAAGGTTGAACCGTCGGGCGAAGTTGCGGTTGACATTATCAAGGCAATCGTCAGCGGCGAACGATACGAAATAACTTCGGCGAACATGATGAACAACGGGCTTATCCCAAACTTGCCGCCAGATATGGTAGTCGAGGTTTCCAGCTACGCCGATGCCAGCGGGATTCACGGCAAACAAATGCAGCCGCTCCCCGAGGCAATAGCGGCAATGATACGCACACAAGCCAGTATTCATAAGCTAATAATCGAGGCATATTGCGAAAAAAGCCGCAACAAGCTACTGCAAGCGGTTTTACTAGACCCAACAGTTTCCAATTATTATAACGCAGTTTGTGCCGTTGAGGAAATTTGCGAGTTGCAAAAGGGGATTTTGCCAGAGTTGAATTGATTGAGAAATAAAATGACTATGGAATGACTATGGAAAAACGGGCGGATTTTCAAAATGGCAACGGGCGGATATTATCCGCCCGATTTTTTTGTTACATTTGGGATATTTTCAAGTAGGATATTTTCAAGTTGAATACCCCTCCAACAATTCAATAAAGCATTTCAAGTCAGCAGTAGCGTCCAGATAGGCGTATTCGCCAGATGCGTCGCCGTATTTGCCACGTTGGGTTAGTTTCATGCCAAATTGTTCGGCGGCGGCTATTTTTTCGTTGGTGTTTTTTACGTTGAATGCTATGTGGTGCAAGCCTTCGCCCTTTTCGTCTAAAAAGTCTTGCCAAGTGCTTTTTTCGCCGTTTGGTTCGATTAATTCTAGGCTGACGTTGCCGCCTACGCTAAAAAACGCCATTTTGCACTTTGCATTTGGTGCGGGGTTGCCGTTGTATTCCGTTTGCGTTACGGCAAATTCGCCAGCATTTACTGTTGGCGGCGGCTCTATGCCAAAAAATTCGGCATATTTTGCCTTGGTTGCCTCAATATCTCGCACTATTACCGCAACTTGCGTTAGCACGTTCGTTCCTAATACTCCTGCCATTTTGTACACTCCTTATTTTTCCCAAAATTTGGGTTTTTTGTTCATAATTAAGTATCTCAAAATTATAAACACGTGTCAATAGCTTGCAAAAAATTTTTTACCAAAAAATTTACACAAAAAAATAAAAAAATTTTCAAAAATTTTGTTAAAAACTATTGACATAGTTTTGCAACATATGGTATGATTTTTTTAGTTAGTAAACGCGTGATTATTTTTAAGGAGGTATTACCATGAAATTAGAGCTTAGCTATGAATCTAAAAGAAAATGGCGGAATCGCCTGATTTTTGTACTGATTGTAACTATTGCCATATTTGGATATGTTGTCTACATCAATAGCTTTAACGTTTACAGTTTCAGACACCTAACCACTACAACAGATATGGGTGCGCCGTCCGAACTTACGCTACTTAGCGGCACAGAAGTACCCAATATGGTGCAAGTCGCCGAAAACGCCAATTTAGCACTATACATAAATCTGGAAGATACGACAATAGCAGTACACGACCGCCGTAATGGGCATACGTGGTTCTCTGACCCACCTGGTGCAGAAAGCGACCCGATTTCTAACCTGTTTGAACGTAACACAAAACGCTCGCACCTTGGCTTCCGCTTTTATGACGAAATACGCCGCCGCCACACACGCTGGCTTTTCAGCGATTCTGTGGAAAATGGCAACTTTGAAATTTCCTCAATACCAAACGGCGTACGTATTGCCTACACCGTGGGCGACCTTGATTTAGGAATTGACGCATTGCCTTTCTTTATGGAAACTAGCCGCTTTCAAGAGCGTGTGCTATCCCATTTTACCGAAAATGCCGATATTCGCTTTTTGCAACAATTTTGGCTGCCGTCCCAAACGCATGAGGGTTTTATGCAGATGACCGAGGGAATCCGTAACTCTGTTATCAACTCGAACCGCATGATAGATATGTTTTACGAGATTGGCTACACTTTAGAGGAACTAGAATACGACCTAGATGCGGCAGACCAGGAACTGGAAATTAGTTTTGACTTCTTTACAATATACATGGAATTTGCTTTAGACGGCGATTCGCTTATCGTAAATATTCCGCTTGCCGATATTGAAATTACTGGCGAGGCACAAATTTTTGATATGGATCTTATGCGGTTCTTTGGTGCGGGTAGCACCGAAGATGACGGGTTTATCCTTGTACCAGGCGGCTCGGGCGGAGTTATCAACTTTAACAACGGGCGTAGCGGCGAAGATATGTTTATTAGCACCGTTTACGGCTTGGACGACCTACTTAACGCTGTTCGTCCGCAAATAGAGCAACCCGTTCGCTTGCCGATAATTGGCATACAAAACAACGGGGCGGCAATGCTCGCTCATGTGCAAAGCGGACAAGCGCTAACCACCGTAAACGCCGATGTTGCGGGGCGTACAAACTCGTTTAACCGTGCTTGGTTTAGCTTTACGTTGCGTTCGTCTATTGTGCTTGGAATGGGTGCAATAGCTGGCGGCACGGGCGATATGACCGTTGTGCAAAACGAGGCTTTTGACGGCGATATTACTGTACGTTACCACTTTTTGGCAGGGGATAACCCTGGCTTGGGCGAAATGGCGGCAGTTTACCGCAATTTCCTTATAGAAACGGGTGCACTTACCCGAATCGCCCAACCAGGCGACAGAACTTTTTACTTAGATATTTTGGGTGCATTGGACGTACAACGCCACTTTTTCGGCGTTCCGTACATGACAACAGAACTTATGACATCTACCGAAGATGCACACCGCTTTATAGATATTCTGCACGGTGCAGGCATTCATAACATTCAAATGCAGCTGCACGGCTGGTTTAACCGTGGTATCAACCACGATGTAGCCAAAAATATCAACCTAATAAACTCGGTTGGCAGACAGGGCGATTTAGTCGCCTTAAACAACCGCCTAGAATCTAGCGGCGGAAACCTTAACCCAGCGGTAAATTTCCAGTTGACAAACTTCTTTTCGCGGAACATGAACCGCACGTTTGAAACTGCAAAAGATCCCGCAGGTTATATTGGCGTTATGACACGTGTTGAACGTGATACGCTTTCCACACGTTTTAGCCAGCATAACTCGGATTGGTTTTTGTTGGTGCACCCAGCCGTGTTGCCAATGCACATAGATAGCTTTATTTCGGAATTTCAGCGGCGGGTTGGCGTACCAAATTTAGCATTAACCGACCTTGGTGCGTTAATTTCCGAAAATATGTACCGCCGCGACCCAATCGACCGTGAACATTCCCGCTTACTGGTTGAAAACCAAATGGAGCGGCTTGCCAACGAAACTAACAATCTTGTTGTGTTTGGCGGCAACGATTATTCCTTGCGATTTGCCTCGCATATTGTAGATGCACCCATCGAGGGCGATATGTTCAATATTGTCAACTACGAAGTACCGTTTTTCTCGATGATTGTGCATGGCTACATTGAATTTGCGGGTAAACCAGTAAATATGCGCGAAAATTTCCACCCAGTTGATGCGATTCTTAAAACCATTGCAACAGGGGCTGCACCGCGCTACACATTCACAAGCCAGCCCACGCGCCAACTACAGTTTTCGCCCCACGAGCGCTTTTATTCTACGCAATACGCAAACTGGATTGACATGGCAATCGAACATTATCATATATTCAACGAAGTTTACGCCCCGTTACGCAACCAGCCAATGGTAGACTTTGAAATTTTGGCAGGTGGCTTAATACTAGGCAGTGGGCAAGTTACCGTAACCGTTTTTGAAGATGGCACACGCATTTATGTCAACCGCACCCACCAAGATTTTGAGTATCAAGGGTTGACAATTCCTGCAAGGTGGTTTTTGGTAGCGTAGAAATTGGTAGCGTAAAACTGGTAGCGTAGAAAGGGGAAAACACTATGAAAACAGCAGTATTAAAATTAGGCGACGATTTGGGGATAGCTTTTCCCAAGGATATTGCGGAAATTTTAGGCGTAAGCGAATACGACAAGATCGAATTTGTGAAAGAAAAAAACAAAATTACCATAAAAAAAGCCAAACTAACCTTAGAATCATTATTTGAGGGGTATGATGGCGATTACAAGCCTGAAGAATACGATTTTGGCGAAGATGTAGGCAGGGAGAGAGTATGGAGCGACCCAGATACGTACCAAGTTTAGGGGACATTATAAAGCTAGATTTTGGGCCAACGGTAGGCCGCGAACAAAGCGGCTACCGTCCCGCTTTAATTATCAACGATGCAGAATATTTTAGATTAACAAGAATGCTCATTGTGCTACCAATATCCAACACGCAGAAAACATTTCCGTTGCACATAAAATTGGAAGAGGGTTTACAAACAACGGGCGTAGTGTTAGCACAGCACATAAGGACAATCGACCCTGTAGGACGTTCTATAACTTTTGTTGAACCTACAAGCATCAATTTTACAAAATATGTGCTAGAAGTCATTGCGTTGTATTTTACAGAATTTGCGTCAAAAGAGGAATAAAAGATAGGAATAAAAGACAGGAGTAAAAGAAAGGAGTAACCATGAAAACACTAACAAAAAAAAGATGGATGACATTACAACGCCGTGAAATAGTATGGGGATTTTTGTTTATTTCTCCGTGGCTAGTTGGGATAACTGTGTTCTTTTTGTTCAACTTGATAGAGGCGATTGTTTTTAGCTTTAACACAATAATAGTTGACCCAGTTGTGGGCGGCTTTACGCTGGAATTTGTAGGGCTTGACAACTTTAGGTTTATCCTGTTAGAGCATGGTTCGTATAACCAGCAGTTGGTGGATTCGCTTGTAGAAATGCTTGTAAATGTGCCGCTTATCATATTTTTCAGCTTGCTTATGGCGGTGCTACTTAACCGCAAGTTTATGGCTCGTGGCTTGGTGCGTGCGGTGTTCTTTCTGCCAGTTATTATGGCAACCACCGCAATACAAAGCACATTAGAGCTTACTATGGGCATGATGATGGGCGGTGTCTCTAGTGTGCCGACCGAGGTAATGCAAGCCCAAGCGGGTTTTAACGCCGCATCTATTGCTATGCTTATTACCGATTTCGGCGTTCCTGTGCAAATCGCGCAATATATAATATCTACAATAGCCGCATTGCACGAGATTATACGTGCATCTGGTGTGCAAATTTTAATATTTTTAGCGGCTCTGCAAGCTATTCCGCCGTCTATGTACGAAGTTTGCCAAATCGAGGGTGCAACAGGCTACGAAACATTTTGGAAAGTAACAATTCCAATGGTTAGTCCGCTTATATTAACAAATGTGGTTTACACTATCGTGGACACGTTTGCCCAAAGCCAAGTTGTACAAACGGCTCATAATCAGGCGTTTACTATGCAACAGTTTGGCGTTTCGGCGGCAATGTCGCTAATTTCTTCGTTGCTTGCTTGTTTGTTGCTGTTGCTTGTCGGCTGGATTATATCTAAGCGTGTATTTTACTATAATTAAGGGGGTTTTGTTGTGGTTAAAACAACTGGCAAAGGCTTTTCGTTTAATCCAAAAGCCTGGATAGAGCCTAAAACGCTAAATAATAGCGTACAAAAAGTAACGGGCGCTACAAAAAGTTTTATTATGAACGTTTGCGTGGCGATTATCTTGATTGGCGTATCGTTTGTGATAGTAAGTCCAATTTTGGCGGTTATTAGCCGTTCGATAATGGATCCGATGGACGCAATTAACCCGCTTATTTACCTTATTCCGCAAAATTTTACCCTACAAAACATCAACAATGCAATCCAGGTTATGGATTATTGGAACACGTTGGGCAGAACTTTAGCCTTTAGTTTGGGTTTTGCGTTGTTGCACGTAGTAGTTACTTCGCTTGTGGGATATGGTTTTGCACGGTTTAAGTTTCCTGGTGCGGGGCCGCTGTTTGCACTTGTAATAATTAGCATTGTTGTTCCTGTGCAGACTTATATGGTGCCAATGTTCCTTAATTTTCGCTTTTTTATGGGAAGTGGCAATATTAACTTGATAGGTAGCATATGGGCGCTTGGCTTGCTAACGCTAACTGGCGTTGGTTTGCGGTCGGGGCTTTATATCTACATTTTTAGGCAGTTTTTTAGAGGATTGCCAAAAGAAATAGAAGAAGCCGCATTTATAGACGGTGCTGGCCCGTTTCGCACCTACCTGCAAGTTATGATTCCGAACGCAACGCCTGCTATTGTAACGGTTTTGCTGTTCGCTTTTGTGTGGCATTACAACGATACTTTCTACACTTCGCTATTAATGCCCAATAATCGGCTGTTGTCCGTGTTGCTTATCGGGCTTGGCCCAAACTTTCAGTCAATATTTGACGAACGTAGCCCAATTTTGACCCAAATGGTGGTCTTTGCGGGTGTTATGTTGGCTATAATTCCTATTTTGACCATTTACCTCTTCCTGCAACGCTATTTTGTTGAGGGACTAGAGCGAAGTGGCATAGTAGGCTGATTATACACTAAATAACTAAACAATAGAAAAGAGGAGATTTTTCAATGAAAAAGTTCAAAATTATTTTTACAGCAGCAATTTTAGCTACAGCGATGCTATTTTTGGCAGCTTGTGGCGATGATGACACACCAGCGGCAACCGCACCAGCTGGCGGCGGCACAACCGAAACGGCAACCGCACCCGCCACCGATGCAGCAACCACCGACGATGCCGCTGAAGAACCAGCCGCTCCCGCAAGCCCTGTGGGACATCAAGGTATTCACACGCCCCGCGACTTGGGCGGCAGAACCATTCGGGTTTCTGGTTGGTTTGCTGAACTTATAACTGGCGTTTTTACTGACGACCCCGATCCCGCCACCGAAGATAACTACTTTTTGGCAAGGCTTTTGTGGGATAACGCCCGTCGTGTTGAAGAGCAATTTAATGTAAACTTTGTGGAATTTAATATTCCTTACGATGACACGGTTAGCGTGTTGACGACAAGCGTAATGGCAGGCGACCCTGGTGCGGATTTGCAACTGCTTAACGGACACATGATAATGGCGGCTATTATGGGCGATTTAATTATGCCCTTGGATACGCTGAATTTGCCAGGCTCGGATACGTTTGGCGCACAAATTTATTCGCAACCAATGACAACCACGTTGGGGCATACATGGTCGTTTGCCGACAACTCGCCAGCAAGCCACGGAATGGGCTTGGGCGTAAACCTTAACATTATAAATGCAATAGGTGCACCAAACCCTGTCGAACTGTATGAATCTGGACAATGGACTTGGCCAGCGTTTTTGGATATAATGCGTACCGCAACCCAAGATACAACGGGCAATCAAGTATTGGATCAATTTGGTATAGCGGGCGTTCCTGGCGACATTGCCATACATTTAGTAGCGGCAAACGACGGCAGAATGGTTGACGACGATCTTAACTACGGTTTTGACCACCCCAACACCATCGAAGCACTAGAATTTGTGGAAACGATATTTGTTGAACGTTTATGGCAATATGACGAAGGCACAGAACTAGGCGATTGGGGACACAACTTTAATATCTTCCGTGAGGGCAGAGGTGCATTTTGGCCAGCAGTAGACTGGCAACTAGCCGCCGAACCGTTAGCGTTTGACTGGACAATAGTACCGTTCCCATTGGGACCAGCAAACACAAGCGGCAACACATGGAGCGCTGGCTGGGAGCAATCTTGGACGATTCCTGTTGGCGTAGAAAACCCCGAAGATATTTTAATGATAGTAGAAGAATTGTTCGCATGGCCAGGCGAAGAGCCTGAATTGCTAATGGAAGGTCAATTAGGCTGGTACAGGACAATTTTCAACACAGAAGAAGACGTACAACGTGCCATAACCAGTATAAACGGCACAATGGGAACCGACTTAGGGCATAATATCTCCGAATATTCCTGGATAATGGGAACATTTATTAGTGCTTTCTGGAATGGAACGGCTGGCGTTGCAGAGGTAGTTGAGGCAAACCGCGGACCGCAACAGGAAATGCTGGATATTGCACTAGGAAGATAGCGTTGCAGAAATAGCGAAAATGATTTGAATGTGAATGTGAGCCCTTGCGATTGCAAGGGCTTTTTTGGGTGTGAAGTTGATATATCTGCTGTCATTAAGTTTAGCCTATGTTATAGAAATATCAAAATGCACAAACAGGCGACCGACCTGTGCGCACTTAGGCTAAATCGGAACGGGAAAACGGGCGACCGACCTGTGTGCACTTAGGCTAAATCGGAACGGGAAAGCGGGCGACCGACCTGTGTGCACTTAGGCTAAATCGGAACGGGAAAGCGGGCGACCGAGGACGGTCCGCCCCTACGGGAGACGTATTTTGTAGGGGAGACCGTC
>JGI24700J35501_10929942_pt1 | contig 10711 bp, 7 predicted proteins | sample TergutTh196P1_FD_35501 | JGI IMG/M metagenome (IMG submission 35501) | reverse complement strand
ATATAATATAATATAATATAATATAATATAATATAATATAATATAATATGATATAATATAATATAATATAATATAATATAATATAATATAATATAATGTAATAATATGTAATACAATTGCCTAGAGTATTCAGTACAGTAATAGGCTGTACAGGTTTGTAGCCTAGGAGCAATAGGCTATACCATATAGCCTAGGTGTGTAGTAGGCTATTATATCTAGGTTTGTGTAAGTACAATGTATGATGTTCATGCAACGACAAAATCGCCTAACGATGCATTTCTCAGAACGTATCCTCGTTAAGTGATGCGTGACTGTATTATGTTTTGTCTTTTATGATGCGTTCTCGTAAAAGGTACAGACCATTGTTTGCTGCGTTGTTGAACTCATCACTGATCCTTGTACAGTTATCACATTGTGTCAGCATCTTAATGGGCAGATTTGATGTGTTTGTGGGTCCTTACAAGAATAGTGTGGCGATTGTCAACCACGCTCTGAACTTCTTGGCTAGTTTCTAACATCTTATCATGAACACAACATACTACTTCCTGCCATCTTTCTCACATTTTCTCTGTTCTGCTATGTTGTAGACCATCCACTTCATGGGGTATTATCCTTTTATGTACAACCATTCTTGAACCTGTGACACATTCCCTATGCATGGTACCACATCATCATCATCATCTGTTCACCATACAATTTCTGAAGCTCTACCACTGTTCCATTCCCGACTTTTCTAATCACTTGCAAAATTTGATGATAGGTCACTTCTCAAGGTTTCCATTTTTGCACTTCAGATTCTGCTATTTTCTGTGCTGCCCTGTGTTGTGTAATTATGCCCATTAGTTCCTTGCAAGTGAGCAATTTGTGTTTTTGTAGTGGACATGCACAAGAAGGCTCTAGATGATTACCTGCCTCGAAGTCATTGTATTCACTTGCACACTAGAACTTTCTGAAACTACCACAGACTAGCAAAAATATAAATTTGTCCCTGTGCGAACCACTCATTCTGAACCTTGGCACCAGATAGTGGGGAGTGGTCAGCTTCACCCCTCACACCACAAAACAGTGGATTATTATATTACTGACAGAAGTATGAAGTATCATTGTAACTGAGAGCTTCTGTTGGGTGGCAGTGGGACTAGCATAGGCACACATATATAATTATATAAATTTATTTTCTGTTTGCGTAGTTTTCACCTTACCAGAGTCTACAAGGTATAGTCCTAGTAATATGGTTGTTACATGCATGTTTTACTAAAGATGAAGTATGTGGTTAGTTACCATGTGTTTCTTTTCCAGCTATCCAGAACGAGATGAGCTAAAATCTATTTACAGTATTTATATGTCCAGCATCTTGGGTCTGTGTTTGCCTAAACATGAGACACGGAAGCCCTCAACCAAAGTTGCCAACCTTACAGGATCAATGATCAAAATTTATGAGGAGGTATTAACAAACTTTTTGTATTAATGATTTGACATATGGGGTTAACTTTTTGTCTGGAAGAGAATGTTTAAAGCTTGTAAAATTTGTAATTTGTGAATGAGAGCAAAGAGTGTAAGTGAACGGTTGATTTCATTATGCAATGACAAGATGAGTGTCATGCATACTGAGTGAATGTGTTTGTATGAGCCCTGTAGATGTCATTTTCATTAGCTTGTTTTCTGTGTCTGCTATATACAGATACTTATAAATGGCTACCCATCATCTTGGAGCTTTAACTTATTTTATTGAGGTAAGATAGGTGATAAATATAAAAGGTAAAATTCACCCTAGAACAGGACATGATGACCCAGAGAAGGAGTAAAACAACAGCTCTACTCTTTCTTTAACCTCGACGCGAGATGGGGGTGGGTGGTCAACGCCATGCCACGGCTACTTTACCCCCAGGAAAGACACCTGGTACCCATTTGACTGGAGGCTGGGTGGACTCCAGGATTGGTCTGTAGAAAATTTTGCCTCCCACTAGGATTCGATCCCTGCACCTTCCAACCCATAGCAAGTTGCTATACTGACTTTGCTATCCTGGTCCACAGGAAAGGTGATATAACAATGAAATATTATTTTAGAGGAAGTACAATTGAAGTTTGATGCGCTTTTAAGCTTCGTTGGTTTCTGCGTAGTATGTCTTGGAACATGGTCACAACACTTACTCATTTTTTGGTGCATTCCAAAAACAGTTACAAAATGTGACTATTAGCCTGTTCATATCTTTCCATCCATGTGTGCGTGGCTGCATGGAACAGCACAACTCCCACTGGAGAAATTTTTATGAAATTTAATATTTGGGATTTTTACACAAATTTGTCAACAATTCATTGTTGGTTTTTATGAAATTTAATATTTGGCATTTTTACACAAATTTGTCAACAGTTCATTGTTGGTTAGGACTGAACAAAAATTGTAGACCTCTAACACAAAAACCTAACTACATTTATGTTATCTGAGTGTGAATGGTCTTTATAAGCAAGGCAGTGTGCTCTGTGAGATACCAGCTGAGGCCAAGGAAAAATTTGACTATCTAAACATAACAAGGGTGGCAATGTATGTGTGATGTAACATTGAGGTGCGTTTGTGCAACCATTGTTGCAGTGAAAAAGCAATAAGTATTACATATTCTGTGTGTGTTTGTAGCCTTAGATGTCCAGCATGCAGTACACATGTGCCATATTGTCATCTGTGGCCTGCCCAGCTGTACATTATTTTTCCACATTCTCTCATAAATGGCGCAGTTTTCAAAAAGAAAGTCATTGAAAATGAAATGTGTATTCTGATTTTCTTTATAACTTTTGTCTGTAAATTTTCTTACTCTAAGAAGAATTGAGTGAGTTACGATCAAAAACGCTAATTAGTCTTCATGTAATGTACCCATTATTCTTCTCAGATTTTAACAAACCTTGCATTTTCAAGACAGATTTTTGACAAATACTCAAATATAAAATTTCATGAAAATCCATCCAGTGGAAGCTAGCTGTTCCATGAGGACAGACTGACATACAGACTTGACAAAGGTAATAGTCGTTTATTGCGATTGTGCGAACGTGCCTCATTATCTAGCATGATCAGATGTAAATTTCACTATTTATGAGATAAATACAAGGAATATGATAACTGTGCAACTTCTGATATATAGATTATAGTCAGTTTTAAATCTGTTGCTAAGATACAGAGAAAATTTATAGTGTGTGTTTTGTAAATGTGGAAAATCACATTTAAAATACTTGCATTGCTGAGGCTTTTCTGGAAAATAAGATTTAAAGTATAGGGACACCAACAGAAGAAACATGCCAGAAATATTATGAACTGTGAACTTTTCCTACTTTCTTGAATTTCCATCTTAAAAATTTTTTTGTCTGCTGGACACATTCAAATGATTCTGTTTGACCTGTTTTTATGTGCTTCAACTGCGCTTTTTATGTGTTTGCTATAAATGCAATGGTTATTATTTTTCAGGTTAAGAACACATTCTCTCCAGTTCATCAGAATCATTATCTTTTCACGCCTCGTGATCTGACTCGATGGTGTTTAGGATTTCTTCGTTATAACCTCAAGGAAGATGAAAATTCTGTCAATTTGGTACTGGAAGTAAGTTCTCTTGCTCACTGACTTTTGTGCATGAATTTTATATATATGTACCAAATTTTTGAAAATGTAAATTAAAAAGTTTTTTCAAACATTCTTGATTGAAAGGAACAAATTTTTACTCTGATATTTTCTCAGCTGATAGAAAAGAATAAACATAAAAGACTGAAATAGCTTTAAATACATGGCTTTGTGATCTCTTAAGGGAAGTTATATATGCCTGGTAATATACTGCCTTTAACTTGTGACACACTGCAAGCTGATACACAGATTATTTTTGTTAGTGCTGCTGCAGATTTATGAGTGTCTACAAATATATTTCTAGGTTTTTGAAACTGTTCCTGGTGTGAAGTGACAGTCACGTGTGTACTGTGCTGTAAACATGCCTAGGAAGCATGGGAATACAGAACTATAAATTCTTAACCTCACATAGTCTTTGTGAAGTCAGCTTCATACCTTATTGTTCAGAAAATATCTGACTGCTCCTACCAGGAACCAGGACAGTAGGCATCAAGTACATCCATGTTTATTGAAACCACATGAAGTACACATTCTTTGTTCTACAATTCATGTTTTTAAGTCAACCTACAGAAACTTCAGTTATATTAATATAAATCAATATAATGAAGCTCCACTACTTCTGCCATCTTCAGAAAGAAAGGTATTTAAAATACTGTAACATATGAACTTTTCTTAGACCTTGTATTCCTTACTTTCATATGCATTCCTACTTGCTATCAGTCCTGTCAGTCTAAAACGAAATAACAGATGAGTATTCTTGCATAGAAAAATTCTCCATTGTAGTCACAGTAGCAAGTCTTTTTTCTTTTCCCCCAGGTATTCATTTATGAAGCCATGAGGCTGTTTCGTGACAAGCTGGTCTGTGATGAAGACAGGTCTCAGTTTGATTCTATCATCACCAGAGTTCTGCAGTCTGAGTGGAACAGAGATTCAGTACTGGAGAAGCTTTCAGGTATGCAGTTTTGCTGATATGTGCAATTTATAGTTTTATTTTAGGAATGAATGTCAATAACAATCATGTGTCTGAAACATGCATTAATCACTGGCAGGAATGTACTATGTGACAGTGGGTGCTGATGCAGGAACAGCAGCTGGAGCTCCGCTACCACCATTTGGCAAGCCACTCGGCAAAATGAGCGCTGCTGATTGGACTACTATGGTGGAAAGAGGCATTGTACAGTTTGGTGAGGTTTTCTTCATTTGTTGCATGTAGATCATGAATATATTGTGTAAGCTGAATACCAAGTGTAGTGTACTAAGATTTTAGAACGCTTTATTAGTACAGTACAGCTGAAATGTTGGTTAGGCTGTTCATTTGTTATTTATTATGTAAATTTCATATGCTTAATATTGTTTAAATTTTAGGTCGAGAAGGGCAGTCATTGGACCTTATAGTTTTTCAAGAAGTGCTTGATGTAGTAGCTTATGTAGACAGAGTACTGTCTGCTCCCCATGGATCTCTCTTGTTGGTGGGAAGAGCTGGAGTGGGGAGAAAATCAGCTGTTAGAATTGTTTCAGCTCTACATGGAGCTAAATTGGTTTCCTTCAAGATGGGGAAGGCATATAACTTAAAGAATTTCAAGAATGACTTGAAATCTGTAAGTCCTTAGTATTCCTAATTAGTGAGTTATACAAAGTGTAAAATTATACATTATTTTGTACAATATATTAATAGATAACTTGGAAGACTTGTGAGTTGTGAGGAATGTGAACAAAGCTGAAATTCAGGTGTTTGGATTTTTGATATCAATGTTACCTACAGTAACACAAATAATCACTGAACACTTCAGAATATTGACAGTTTTTGTAACTGTTGTACTAATGGTAAATCACTAATGTAACTAGTCAAACTAAATAAGGATAAAATACACACAACTTTGAAATAGAACTAGTAGTTAATAGAACTAGAAAATTGACTCCTTATAATTTGTTGTTAGACATACACAGGAATCTCACTCCAACAATAATATGAAGATTACCATCTTCTGGAATGTGACACCACATAATTTGGTACTTTGGTACCACTGTAATGGAAGAACATGCTTCCTGTATCTTGGTGGTGCATAGGATGGAGGCAACTGTTTCCCATCTATAAAACTGCAGGACACCACAACCCATAGTTGTGATATTCCCTGTCATTAGAACTTTGTGTATGACAATATAATTTTACCAAGTACTGGCTTGAGATTCTATGCTTTTCTGTTTTTATCCAGTTTTGACATCTGCCATTTATGCATCTGTGTTTCTGCCTTATATGAATGTGTGCACAATAAAATTGGTAGCTTTTGGACCAAGAAATGCTGATTTTTTGGGGGCAGGGTTACAGTAGCATCCACACCAGCAGCAGTTGTGATCTTGGGTAACATTAAATTTCCTTGTAATATATATTAGCCAATTTTCCCTACTTTATGAGGTAAGATAGGCTTACAAATATGATCTTGTCTGTGTTTGGTTTCTCCACTGAAAAAGTGCTTTTCCATTGAAGGATACTTCGCCTTCATAATTTGTAATTTCCTATTATTCATTGTACCACTGCCATAGCCACACACATATACATAGTATGTTTGGTGGCAGTGGAATTATTACTATTTGCTGCCAGATTCTGGGATATTGTGTAGTGGTAATCTCTAAAAAGTGTGAAACTCATGTAATGGTAATTTATAGAACAACACTATGATGCTATGTGATTTCTGTATTCAATTTTTATTCAGTAATGATACCAACGATTTATTGTAGATATATGTGTGAAATTTGATATGCTGATTGATTATAGTATTAATGTATTTATGAACATTTCTTCATATGTTAGAATTCACAAATGCAGCAATGGTATGAAGCTGTGTATGTAAGGCTTGCAGTGTTCAAGTATGGAACTCTTTGGCTGAGGAAATGATAGACACAACTAGATGAGTGAACTATATAATGATATTAATTTATAATTCCAATAGACCATATGGGGGCCAGGTAATCAGTATGGCAACTCACCATGGGCTGGATGATTCGTAGTAGAAACCCTAGAAGGACGCAAGTCTCTGCTGTTATCCAGACCAGCCCCAAGGCCCACCCAGCCTTCCAGACAGTGGGTACTGGGGCTCTTGCCCATGGCATGGCATTGACCAACCACCCCCTTCTAGTTCTGAGGTTAAGAAAGAATAGAGGTATGCCTCTACTTCCCCTCTGTGCCTTCATGGCATGTTACAGGGAGAACCTGTACTAGACCCTGTTTTCTGTCTTTGTCAGCTGGAATAGTGCAAGCTGTTTAGTGACTGCCTGTGAGCTGAATGATTGGGGTTCAGTGCTTGGCTTGGGCAGGGATTTTTCTCTTTGCCTTCTTCTCCAAGTTGGCTGTGGGACTGCTCATGCACTCTCTTACACTATAAGTGCTGGGGGTAAATTAGTGAACTGTCTTGTTCATCTAATGCTGAGATTCAGAATGTGGGGTACTGAACTAATTATAAGGAAAGCTTTGCTCCTTAGCTCATAGACATTTTGGACTTTTTCCATTGTATGTATTGAAATATAATATGCAACTGTTTGGGGACAGGTTTGGTCCTGATCTTTGGACTTACTCCTTCCAAAACACCTTACTTTCACTTTGACCTTACTAGACTCTGCAGGTGGAAGTATTTAAAGGAAAGAAGATTTCATGTCATAAGTTATTTCCTAACATGTGTTGTTAATTTCCTGTATTAAAAGTCAATAGAATAGTATTTTCCTTGAAAGACAGTACATCTTGAAACACATATAATGAGATTTTTTTATGTTCAGGTGATGCAGTTAGCAGGTGTAGAGGGCCAGCAGGTTTATTTACTTTTGGAGGATCATCAGATAACTGACATTGCTTTCTTGGACATGGTGAATAGCTTGCTGTCATCTGGAGAAGTAAGTAGAAGTTGGCTGCAGTTCTTCTAATGAAGTGCCACAAACTTTTGGTTGGGAATATCAAGAGATTATGCTGGTACTGTCAAATATCTGAGAAATTCAAAGCAGTATTATAAAGCGACATGATGCACATGTAGCATTGCTGACAGTAATGGTAGATGAATATAAAGCAGAATGTTTCTCAGTCTAAAATATATTCTGTAACTATAAATGTGTATGTGAATGTAATATTTGTTTTGTTTCAAAGGTGCCTGGACTGTATAACACAGAGGAACTGGAGCCTATCATATCGCCACTGAAAGATGTTGCGGCACAAGAAGGATTTGTAGGGAGCCCAACATCATACTTTTTTAAATGTAAGGTGATTAACAGAGGTTGTAGAACTCCTTGCGTACTGTTCCCCAAATGTTGCTAAACATAGAAACCTTTTTGCCTGTAGATACTGATGGAGCCCCAAAGGGAAAAATAACATGCAGCTTACATAAAAGAGACATAAAAAAGACATAAAAATAACAGGACATTTTCTATATACGGTAGTTTACAAAAACAGAAAGATACAGGGAAAGACCCTTGGATTTGTATGTTCAGTAGAGTTAATCTGGTTCTGAAAGTGTGTATGTGGTTTGTTATTTTGTGTCACCATCTTGTGAGAGCATAATTTAATGTCCTTGGCTGTGAGGAAACCTTAACAAATTGAACTCTTAAAGTACGTTTGGGCACACCCAGTTCCCTGTACAGTGGGTACCAGGGCTCCTTCCCTTGCGTACAGCAGCTAGGATGTGGCGTTGACCACCCACCCCCATCTGGTGTCAAGGTTGTGAATGAGTAGAGCTGTACCCCCTTGCCCCTTGTGCAACTGTTTGACATGTAACAGGGAGAACCTTACCTTAAATTATGTTGGCTGTTGAATGAGGTGGTCCCAGAAATGAATAAAACGAAGATCATTATGTAACTAGCAGAAGTGAGCCTTCAATAATCGGGCATTGACATACTGTTTTACCCACACATCCAACAAATGTCATTTGCAAATGGAAGTATATCAAAATTATAAATTACTGGACACATGAATGCTGAGAGTATCATTGAAATTTTTCTTCTTGAGTTTTTTTTTCTTTTTCTGCAGAGATATAGACACATGCTAAAAAATATACAAACTCTTTCTGCCAGTCCTCTGAACCAAAATATTAGTTTATGTAGTGTTTGTGTAATTTTGTTTTGGCAGTGTTAGATTTTTCCTTAACGCAAAATACATATGTCAGTCATATTTGTGAATATTCTAGTATGCTATTGTAGTGCCCTAGGAAGGGGATCAGGTGAGTAGGCAAAATACTCTCTTAATGTATCTCCTTCAGCACGGGTCCTGTCGTCTCAGGATATCATGTGGTAGCGCGAGAGAGCCGGTATCCGTGCGAGGCGATGGAGGTAATTCTAGTTGCACGTCATTACAGGGGAACTGCGAGGACTTTAATAAGTAAACTCATCACAATTTAGTTCTCTTTTGTATGTTATAAATAAAAGTATCAAAACCTTAAATAGTAAATTACATAAAATATATAAGTGACCATTACAGCAATGCACTACAGTTCTGGTTATCCAGTTATCGGTTGGCCTCTTATAAATTCTCGCAGTATGTGCAAAGGAATTTAGAAAATTCAGCTTTTTCCAAAAATTGACTCACTAACTAAAAAAAAATAGACTTTGTTCAGCAAACGGTCTTACCTGTTGACAGCAGAAGCGAATGACAAGACATCACGGTGTCTAAATATCTCGTGCTCGTGCTCTCTAGGTGACTAATGTAAAGTAGGCATAGTCCCAAATCTTGAAGTGACTTGGCAAGTATCTGAACTTGAGTCTAAGACTTGAGTGACGGTTTCAACATTACCGCAAGCTTTTGTAGGAGGCCGTTACAATTTGTTTTGTCTTAATTTCTAACAAATTTTACAATCTAACCTAATTTCTATATTTTCATTCTGAGGTAACAGTAACTACACGTCTTCGGGGCTGATGAATCTTAGTCAGCACTTCCGAAGGCTGCGTGCTTTAAATTCCCCAAGTCAGCATTCTCTTGTGTCTTGCCATGTAGTAACATAAACATGTCATGGCCATACATAACAACTTCTTGCACAAGTATTTCTTTACATACCACATTTCTAAGTTTTCCACACTTTCAAAAAATGAAAAACCGTGTTCATTACACTATTCTTTGCAGTTGCTTCAGCATCCTTTTCAAGTAACTGCAAGAAACACTGCTGGTCTTTTCGGTTGTCAAAATGTTATGACTGCAACTTCCAGCATTAATTCAGATAAAAGGTGGGAGAAGTTCCGTCAAACACAACCATTGTTGTGTTTGACGGAACTTCTCCCACCTTTTATTTCACAAACACTTCGGGATGGAACACCTCAAGTTCAAATTATCTGCGAAACTGATGTACCAAAATGAACTCCCCTCGGTGACAGGAAATTGCAAGCGACGTTTCTCGATCTTTCCAACCTTGCGTTACTACACAGTATACAATCTGAAATCTGCGAAACTGAGGTCTGTAGACACAAAAGTTAGGAAGCTAGTCTGCAGTGTCAGGGGTGAATTACGATGAAAACTTAGGGTTTGTGCTGAGGAAGTAACACAGTGGAACAGCGGTGGTCGCAAATATGAAGTGGAGGTAAAGCCCGACAACTGTTAGACTAAATATAATAGGAAGTGGTGGTCAGCTTCACGATCCGACACTATTGTCTCCACTAAAGAGACGCCTGTAGTAAGTCGACAGGAGGCTGTGTGGGCTCCAGAATAGAAAACCATGGAGGCGAAGAAGAAATATTTACCCATGCACAGTATCGAAGTCTGACCGCCTAGTTTGTAGCCATTCAATTTACTAACTCACATATATGGCCTAAATAATTTTTACGTTCATGTGACCGTGCATCATAACAAATTTCTTTATAATAAAACCAACTAAATGCACTAATTTCAAAAATTTATTTTGGCATGAAACTCTACGTGTTTCGGACAGTTCGTCTGTCCATCATCAGGAGTTTATTCACTGTACAGAGAAGTTCCGTCAAACACAACCATTGTTGTGTTTGACGGAACTTCTCCCACCTTTTATTTCACAAACACTTCGGGATGGAACACCTCAAGTTCAACAACTTTAGCTTTTAGATATTCCTCCTTTTTATTTCTGAAATGTCTACTAGCTTCATGTCTTACATTGTTTAGATTATCTACATTAA
>JGI24700J35501_10929943_pt1 | contig 10713 bp, 5 predicted proteins | sample TergutTh196P1_FD_35501 | JGI IMG/M metagenome (IMG submission 35501) | reverse complement strand
CCTGAAGATGGGCATATAGATGCCCGAAACATGTAGATTTGTTTATAATAATAAATAAATTGTTGCATCAAGTGGGTATCTCTCGTCAATTTCATATGAAACACATTAATGCGCATTGAAGCAACACGCAGAGTTTCTTTGTGTCACAGCAATTGGTACGTACAGAAAGCACTGGAAATGTAGCAGTTACAGTGAAATTTGGTTTCAGAAAGCTTGTGTCCCGTGTTACGTTTGCAAGTGAAAAGCAGTACTATGCACGCTAGAACGTAGGTTTTCAATGTAAAATTCGAGTCCAAATCAAATATGTCCACCTAATTTTATGACAGTTTGTTACAGTGTACACAGCGTTTTCCATCAATTATGTCCGGGCGGATGCAGGTACAATCCCCGCTCGCTGAGCAGAGAGGAGTGTGATTTAATACTAAATCATAATTGTTTGATATAGAAGGATGGTAACAAGGCACAGTGATTAAGATATGGTGCCTCTCATGAGCGCAGTCCGAAGGATGCACTGTTCGCGAGGTATTGACATAACAGGGAACGTAATGTCAAGCTGCCTGTGTTCAGAGTGATTTCTATGGCACGCGCGCAACGGACGGTTCAATGAACAGAACAAAATAACCTGACTTGTGGAATTCAATAGAAGTTCGAGACGCCAGCAAACCCATGCATGCGTAGGGGTGAATGTGAAAGTGTCCCAAGCATGTCAATCAATCAACAGATACCTAATCGAGTAAGATCACGATAGCTTGACAGCCGCTAAGGAATCGCGAACCAACCACCAATAAGAAACACGCAACCTACGGCATAAACCTAACCTCATATCTTGGTATTCATGCCTGTAACAAGGCAGAAAAAGACACAAAAAGTGAAACGCCACTAAGGTAAGTGCTAAAATAAACGAGGACATGCGAACTTTTACAACGCTTTTTTATTAAGGAATCTCTGTTTCTCTGCGTAACTACCTTCACATGTTTTGTTCTTATCTTTGTAACAACTTCACAGATTCAAAAGCGCAGCCTATCATTATTAAAATTCTCCGCAGAAAAAACTGAAGTAACGCTGGACATGTTCCTCAACATAAACTCGGACCACCGAAAAATTAATAGGGATCAAGCAGATGGATATCACAGCGCTATCAAGCCTGGATCTTAAGAAGGAAAGCTCATGTCCTCAGCAAGTTCTTGGATGGTGCATGCTTCAACATACCAAATGTCTTATCAGTGAATTAACAACACGAAGGACAAGTTCCTTCGTAATCAAAAATTGACTTGTTTGTAGTCATTCTATAAATCCGTGTAAAGTTTATACAGGCTGGTACACAGGGACGCTATCATACTTGGTCAGGCTCTTCTGGGATGTTACACGGCGTAATTTGGTAATTGGTTACCAAGGTTCTGGCACAGCCTATCGGTTCCATCTTCAGCGGTTAAGCAGTCCAAAAAGAGTCTAATAATCTTCTTGGACTGCTCGACCAATTAAAATGGGACCGATTGAGAGTCCAAAACCATCGGTAGTAACCAACTACCAAATTACGCGGCGTAACATCCCAGAAGAGCGACAAACTCGAGAATTGCGTTTTTCTGTTGATGTGTATAAATGATACGGTTCATGGTAACTTGAAGAAAATTAAAACTTTTTTCGTGTAATGAAGGATAAGACTAGAAATTGGCATCAGTAATAGTATTTTTAGAACTTACAAGATAAACGAGCATAAACAATCACTACAGCGCCCACACTACCCTCTGATCTTGTACTTGACCAGGGACTGGCTTCCATTTATATCCACTCACGTAATTACAGAATATTCCGCATCGTTGGCTAGACTTTGTTAAATGCCTCAGATCGAGAGACGTGATCCAAGCGGTAGCGCTTTTCTATTCCGTGGGGAAAGTGGTCGAAACTACGCCGGAAGACCGACTATCAGGATTGAGAATTTCGTGGCTTTCTCCAAATTCTCGACGCACATTTCGGGATAGTATGTTAAATATACCACGGCAGCGTGTTGGTTAGCCATTTCCAATTCATCTTACGCAACAATTCACTCATAATTTGAGAGTAACTAGCCATTTTGTTGATATAGATTCGTCCACAACCTATGAAACATTCAATATAAATTCCACAGAATACACAGAAAGCAGGAAAAATATTTGACTTGACTAACTTCATACAAATGAATGAAAACTTGGCGGACATAGCAAGATAAATGTTTAGGTAATTTTGCCCTCCGACCTTTCTTTTTGTGTCCGTACTGACAGACTGTCAAATTATTCTCAAAAGAGGGGAGAATGTTTCACGTTGTCACTGCTTCTAACACAATCTCCGACATCTTCCTCGTCGGTTTTTAGAAAATTCAAAGAATATTTCATTCAGATGTAGAGCCCGCGGGAGGGAGTTAAAAACGGTTGCCTAGGTGGCACGCAGGACTTTTGTAACCTTCCTGGAGTGACGGACGTCTGACAAATATTACAACTTCAAAATGTTTCTCTGACAATTCTCAACCCCTTTTACAACATAACACTAAACGAGCAAGTTGATAAAATGCATGCTATCACGTAGCACATATTACTAGCTACTTGCAGATAACTCCAGGAAACAGAACCATTACGAAAACTGAAATTAGCTCATCTGTGGAGAAATTTGCCGCGTATTAAGTAAACAGAACGTGCATTGTTTTGTAAATAAGAGCCTACTACAGTGATATTCTGAGCCAGACGAAGCCGTTCCTTAAGGCAACACCTTATTTACATCAGATCCATTTTAATAATATAATTCAGTCTACGCCTACCGCTCCAAAGTGGTCTTTTCCTTTCAGCTTTTTAACCAAACCAAGTAGAAAACTCTCATCTTACCCATGAGTTTTACCTGTTCCATCGCCCTTAATTTCATATACAAAACGCTTGATAAAAAGCAGACATAAATTATGAAGCTCGAGTTGCAGAGTTTTCTGCAGCATCTTATCACTTTCTCACTCTTCGATTCAGATGTTATCCTCAGCATTCACGTTTCAGACACCCTCAGTCGATGTCACAGGCTAGAAAAACTGCAGTAATTGAGCTGAAAATGGTAGGCGCCATCGTAAGGTTTATTAATTCGATCAAACAGGCGTCTGGGATCTCGGCACCCTTGCATTTAAGAACCTCGAGGAACATATCTTGGAAAATTCCGAGAGAAGAAAACATACGGTTTCATAGGGTTTTAATAAATAACGTGAATAAACATAAAATTTTTAATAGCTCCTTCTACTGTTTGGCCCTGAAGTTGCACTGCAATCTTTCAAACATCGGGTAAATATTTACCAGTTGACATGTCACAAAATCTCAGAAGACTTGACATCTCTCAAGACCGAAGAATAATGACGAAATGTGGGACAAGATGAATTATTTAACTGACAGTACAGCACGTCCTCGCGGTTAGAGGGGTTTACGTTCTTAAATAAAAAACGCGATCCGCGAAGTTAGACCGTTATAATAAAAACTGGGTTAGGGAAAAAACACACACGTAAACTGATGATATTTGGATTAATGGTTAATAAACATGAAGACGTTTGTGTTGGTGTTTAATAGAATGTTGTCAGTGTTCCTGGCAGTAAGTTGTTACGTTGTTTGAAATACGTACACTGCATGACGAAAGGAAAGAAAGAAGATTTAGAGAAGAAAGAGGTGATGTTCGATTGCTTTGTCTTCTTCTGCATTTACATCTACATCTCCTGTCGTAGTGTCATGACAGCCTTCATCTTAATCCTCCAGCCATACAGAAGGCCCCTTCAATTTTTTTCGGGCAAAAAATCACGACAAATTACAAAGGAAATTTTCGCTGTCAGTGGGACACTGGGATTAATTATTATACTGATCTTGTCTGCATTTTTCCTGACGAAATGAATCGTCGATTCATTTACACCATAATGGTGTCTGACGCCGGCAATGCTTATGCCCCTGTCCATCTGCACATACTCAGATGTAGATAAAACACAAGAATAACAATTATTTCTGAAAATTTTAAAGGCACAATCGAGGTACTTTCCGTATCCCACGGTAAAAAGTCATCTACTGAGTAAGACAGGCCGGCAGAAGTAGCCTCTTGTGCATTACTCTGCGTGTTTACGAAAGTGCGACCGCGAAATAGCGAGGGCCCTATACTCCGCCTCATGGCGATTGCCTCAGTATTTCTTTGGCACATAAGCGAAACCGCAATGTACGAACTCGCGTACGAGGAGGATCTACTTTATTTAAAATACGAAATGAATAGGGCGGTTTTTTAAATTTGATTTATGAAGCCCCTTCTTCTAATCCACCCGGTAACATCTGTGAATGAAGGTACATTGTGATCAACAACTGCAATATGTATTTCTCAAGCAGTGTGGCGGTATCAGTTTCGGCCCCACGAAATCGGTAAATTGCTCAACCCTCAAATCAAATTCCAAGATCCCGATGTAGTGCTTACTGTGCATACAGATAAGCCATATGGTAGAATACCAAAACTGAGTGTGGAAAACCTGCGGCGATATCGAGATAGGTTTGCAGCAATGTAAACGTACGCAAACCCAGTTTCAAAAACAAGGGTTAATCGTACACATTACAAGTATTATTATAAAGATTAAGATATAAAGAACTATAATTTTGTCTTTTGTTTTGTATGGGTGTGAAAATTTTTCGCTCACACTGAGGGAGGAACGTAGGCTCAGGGTGTTCGAGAATAGGGTATTTGGGCCGAAGAAGGACGAGGTAAAAGGGAGTGAAGACGAAACAATGAGGAGCTTTATGATCTGTATTATTTACCAACAATATTCGAGTGAGCAAATCAAGAAGAATGAGATAGGCGGGTCATGTAGCACGTATGGGTGTAGAGGAGAGGTGCACACAGGGTTTTGGCGGGGAGACTTGAGGGAAAAATCCACTTGGAAGACCTAGGCGTAGACGGGAATATAATATTAAAATGGTCTTCAAGAAGTGGGATGGGGAGGCATGGACTGGATCGATCTGGCTCAGGATAGGGACAGGTGGCGGGCTCTTATGAACGCCATAATAAATTTTCGGGTTCCATAAAATGAGGGGCAGTTATTTACTAGCTGATAACCTGGGAGGGAAAGAAGTTTCGAATGAAAGTTGTACAGAAAAACGGCAACTCACTACGCCCTAAATATTCTTTCCGTGGGACGTAAGGTTTTGAGAGAGTTAAATAAATGTAATTTTTATGATCTGGCACGTCGTAATTCGAGATCAGCTGGAATAACTTTGAACAGATTTTAAATTGGAGAGAAAATAACAAAGAAAATGGCCACAATTTTTTAATTACGTTTACAGTTCCAAACTTTTTAATACTTAGAATCTGAGTACCTGTTTGCCCATTATTTCAAATACAATAAAATTACAGGTTTTTCTGTTCCCCAGTGACAAGTCACAAATTGCTTTTTACCGTTATGAATGTTACAAGGTGAGCCACTAGTATTACACTTGTTTTCAATACTCCTATCGAATCGAGCATTATCAGAACACGGAAATGAATGTGGATCAACAGGACACAGACAGCTTAACTTTGGTTGAAACTAAAATGGCTCGTTTTGTGCAATCTGTTGTAAATGTTAAATCCCGAAGGAAACGTTCGAGTGACACTTGATAGGCGAAGTGAAGAGTCGAACAGAACGTGTCTCATGGGAAGTGTCAATGGCAGAATTGCTGCCTTACTTCCAGAATTCACAGACTAGCTTCTCGCTTACGTCTTACATTTCGAGGATGATTCTTGGATTAACTACTGTCTTGTCGGGTTGCGATTACATCATAGGAACTCAAGATTGTCGCTTAAGGAATATCAGAAACCAATGCACATTCGTACAATTCATTAGCATGGCAAGGCCAAAGTGGTAATATACTTCTTATAGTGTTTCTTATTGCCGGGTATATAAAATAAAAACCTTATAAACTGAATTCCAATATTGTCATGTAAAATTCTGTACTTTTTATGCATAAATCTATGTTGATTTATGCGATGATGCATTTATGTACGCTTCTCTCTACAACTGTTGTGATTTCCTGTCAATGGCCCTTCAAGGGACAAAACATGTCCGAAATTTAATATACTAGTATGGAATATTAAAGGATCTCCCTAGACTCAGTGCATTTGTTGGTTTAATTTTTTATAAGTTTGAATAATATGCTTTTAAGAAAAGTCATTAAATTTATACTGCACCGCGTTTCGACCTAAGAGATCATTTTTAATTAAATATTAAGACCTTAACGTGTCTACTTAGCCAGAGGATCACCGTGCTGTATGTTTGGGTACTTTCCCTTACAATCCGTTCTTTCTGTCAGGTTTGGAATTATTTTTCTGTTTGTCCTACATACTTTAGCGAAGAGTCTTGACATGTTATTTGACACAGCCCACTGTAGTTATACTGATCTGGTGGTTTGCTTTCTAAGGAACTGGCGAGTTTTAATTACAGTAGCAGTTTTTAGGCCATGCTGACAACAAAAGGGGAAGAGACAATTTAACGGGTTCTTGTAAGTAAGGTAATAAACTTTCGGCAAGCCTCTTAGCTGGATGAGTAACTACCAGATTGTCGAGAATTACTCTGTTTCATCATGTTTTTAACCTTCATGTTAGTGTTTTTAGGCTGCAAAATTGAGAAAAGCGACTGCTGGCTTCGTCATATCTGTCCGTCTGTCGATATTTTTTTCCTCGGCTACCACTTTCTCTAGAAAATGAAGCTACAATATAAATCGCAACCGCTCTCCTGTCTCGCGGTACAAAATTAAACAGCATTAAATCCCGTGAGATCGAGTAATTTAGATTCAGTCCTTGGACGAAAATTTGTGAGTATTAATTTCGTTTGGACACGTCAGAACTGCATTCCCAGCAGTGTCGTTTGTTTCGTTAGGGTGCTTGCTGTCTCCTTTGCTGAAAGAATAACAACGTAAGCAAGCTCCAGAGCAATCTTGCCGTAAGCTTGTTTGTTTTGCTCTGTTTCCTGCCTCTCCCTCTTTATTTGCGAGAATAAAAAAATTCCTTTTGAAGAGGTAGCTGTAACGAACGTGATTCGATGTTCTTGGATATATTATTTCTTATACCTACAGTCGATTCCAAAACAAATATCAGAAGGATGGACTTTGAAATATTCTACAATTGCATCGTATCAATTATGTCATATTTTCCACATCACGTAGCGATCGAAGGGCAGCGTTCTGAATATTCGACGACATTTAATCCTAGGGGATGCTTTATTCCAAAGCAGCAATTGTAAATCGACTTAAATCTTTATATCGTAGTTCCTAAAAATTAATTGGGCAATTACTGAAGTGTGCCGGTCCCAGTGGCCGCGTGGTCTAAGGCGTAGGTCTGCGGCCGCTCGCCTACTAAGATTGTGGGTTCGAATCCCGCCGGGGGCATGGATGTCTATTGTGAGAGTTGTGTGCTCACTGCGACGAGCCGAGCACTCGCCCGGAGGAGTCCTACCGAGAGTGATGTGTCGCTGAGTGTAATCTAGAAACATCAGAATGAGGAGGTCACAGCCCACGTTGGGCCGCAGCGCCAAAAAAATTACAGAGGTGTAATGAAGGAAAATTGCCCTAACGTAATAATCACTACCTCAAATGAAAACACTAATGGAACGTACAGTACTTCAGAGTGTAATTTACCATTCATATAACGCTTGTAGGTCCTAGGTCCTACAACATGAGATCGATCTCAAGCGGGCCTTGCGAAAGTTCTGGGTTCATATCTCGGTCCACTATATATATTTTCATGGTTATTGTCAGTGACTGTAGGCAATCTCCGGGATATTTCCTAACATTAAGGCACAACTGCTTCCTATCTAACTCGTTCCTATTCCTTATTCACGAATTATCTTTATTATTTAACGCTACGAAGCCCGAGATACTTACAGCATCGTTTCATATACAACAAATAAAACAAATACAGTACATGCAGTGTGTACATTAAACAGACTGAAGAGGGTGGAAAAGTTTAAATATACTGATGGGGAGAAAGAAAGCTATGTTTAACTCTAATAACAAATAAAAAATAACAAAAGAACTGCGCTCTTAAGGGTTATTAAGCAGCGAGTAATGGTAATTTCTTACCGACGTTTTGGGACAAGCTCTCGGTCCCGTCTTCAAGGGTCAATATCCACTTGTCTTTGAAGATGAAAACTAGAGGTTGTCCCGAAACGTCGGTAAGGAATTACCACTACTCGCCGTGTAACAACTCAGAAGACCGCAGTTCTCATTTACTTCGCGGCGGAAGCCTGAAACCACGCAACATACTAGACGGTTTTGTATGCGGTGTAGAAATATTGCGTTGCAATGACCACCAAGACAAGGTTCAAACACGGGACGGAAAATCCTACTCGATACATGGATGTGAGATCCACCGATGTCCTGCTGCTAGCAGCCCAAGAACCAAATATTCGTATGTGACAGATTTAAAGAATAGCAGCGGTTACCCCGTTCAAGGGTAAAAAACTGGAAAACACATTTCCCGAGCATTTTTGTGCTCCTGCATACTTCTAAACATACAATTGTTATGGATAAACATTAGAGACACTCCCCCTAAAATACGCAGTAGTTACGTTCCGGAAGGTACGGCACATCTGCAATTTTGTGCCAGCTGGAATTGAGTTTAAACACGGTCAAGTACATATGTAGGCATACTAAAAGGGAGTCCAGACGAAGTCCAAACTCCAACAAACCGGACCTGATCGGCCCCAGCATGACCGTCCCGCTGCCTGTGTTATCGTCCTGCAGTATTCTTCTGCCACCTTCGTCTTCTGAATCCTACATTCCCGCAACTAATATTTCAGCGCCCGTTTCAGAATTGTTCTGATATCTACTTTATATTACTTCCTTAAAAATTTAAAAGATGCGCCACTTGAAATCGCCAAGGTCGAGAGAATGTCTGTATCGTCGCAGTGTTAATCACAATACAGAAACAAAACTGAAAATCTTCCTACTTTTTGCCCCTTTACGTCATAAAATAGACGCATAACTTAGACAGTGTCGAATATGTATCGATTTTAAAGTTTAAGACCTGAATTACGTAGGTACATACTGTACCCGTGCACCGCTTCCTGAAAGATCACAGCCCCACGCAACGTATTATGGACATGCAGCGAGTGGGCACAGATTGTATGGAGGCGGGACGGGCGGGTAACTGCGCATGCGCACTACACTGCTACTAATATTCCTGTCTCGCAGACATAATTTATGCCTGATTTTTTCCGCCCCCTTTAGAATTAAGGTAAGTGGTCTGATGTTTTCATGATACAGGTTAGAGTTCTTCCCGCCCCACCTATCCAGCTCTAACGACTTAATGTAGCGTGCCAGTAATAGGTGGTTCAACTACACCGACATCAATCGACATGAAACGTATGTGACTGCTTCAATTGTAAAACTCCAATAACATGTGTAATTGAAATCTGTGCAGTATTTTCGGAGACAAATCACAGATGATACCTCCCCATTATGCGTTCATAGTATGTACTTGATACACTGCCTCAACGGCACGACTGAAAAACTTAGTTTCCCTTAGCTTAAATCAAAAGTGTTGGGAAGGTAAAAGGATAACAATACGATCTGGCTATCGGTTAGTCTGATTGAGAGTGTCTGTGGATTTCGTCAAGTGAATACCTGGATGGACACGGTCGGACCTTGAAATGGACCTCGATGAAGGGTCTTTTTACAAATTATAACCTACTCAGTATGCAGGATCACTCCAACACCTCACTCGGCGTCACAGCCTCTGTTAACTGTCAACATTGTCATTAAAGAAGCTACACGTGGATCTATATAAATACAATTAGATCAATCTAAATACCATACTATACTAAAATTCGTCCATTTATGGCTGGAGTTATTAACCTGGAAGTTCAGTGCTGTAGCCAGACACGGCCAAGGTAGCAGAAGAGCTTGCGATATTCTACTGATAAATTCGCTTAAAACTGACGGAACCGTGTGAGGTCGGGCCCGCACCGGGCTACACGTTAACAACCATTTCCTCTGAATTATTATTGATTAAAAACCAACTACATGAAGCAGAATTCTTGAAAAACCAATAGTCGTTGATTCACTTAAAATATTCCCCTCTTTCAGCGGAATTCGAAGAAACATTGCCGTGTTCGAAAATTCGTAACATTAGTCCCGATCGTAAAACAGATAAGTCCAGTCCACATACATTATATTCTCATCAGATATATCTTAATATCATCATCTCATCTACAACTTTTTCTCCCAAGTTGTCTCTTCCGATTAACAACTTGCGTGTATTTCTCGTCTCTTCCATGCATGCTGCATGCCCCGCTCATCTTTTCATCTACTCAGCTACCCTAATAATACATATTTCGTAGGCACAAATTAGGATGTTTATGCGAGTTTTGAGGATCTCACATCAGCGTCGTTGAATAGCCAATTTCTCTGGGATGCTACTACGTACGGAGACTAGAATATGGTTACCGACGTTTGGAGGAGCTTGATTCCTCCATCTTCAGGGCCTACCAGACCAAGGACTGCTAACCCTGAAGACAGAGGCAGGAAGCTCTTCCGAAAGACGGTGATTATTTACTGTGAAATTCCCTTTACGAAATTCTCTCCGGTCTATTATTGTTCTAACTGGACAAGACCATCGAACATGCCCCTGCTCATTTCCTTGATGTGTAATGAAAGCCCCACACCCCCATTTTGTCTGGTCCATTAGGATATTTTGAGTAGCTTTACGCATATGTCC
>JGI24700J35501_10929944_pt1 | contig 10727 bp, 22 predicted proteins | sample TergutTh196P1_FD_35501 | JGI IMG/M metagenome (IMG submission 35501) | reverse complement strand
AATAGGTTAGGTATAACAAAAAAGCAGTTTGCAGCGTTAATTGATGTAAACTATCCGCAGATGAGCAATGTTTTTTCGGGATACTTAGACGGAACTCAAAGCGGATTAAAGGTGAAAGCGAAAATAATCGCAAAAATCCAAGAACTGGAAGCCCAACAGAGCCAACAACCTGTAATCGTTGGTGAGGTGGAAGGTCAGCAAATGACGGAAGGAGTGGCAATATGAAAACGGTAGAGGAAAGAAAAGAAACCCCCGAGGGGGCAGGAAAAAGCATAACAGTTGAACTTAAACTTGATGTAGATACAACCGAAGCAGTAAAAAATGTAGATAAATTAATTGAACACTTAAAAAAGTTAAATGCAGAATTTGCAAAGGCAAATTCTGCTCAAGAAGAGAAAACAAAAGCCCTTGAAGTACAAGTTCAAGAGCTTTCTGAAAAGTTGGACTATGAAACTATTGCTCGTTTTGTTTCGGGGTGGCTTTCTCAATCTCTTGAATCAGTTGAAGATGATACTCTTTTATCGCTAAAACAATAAGAGGGCAAACAAGGTTTCTGAAAGATTTTGCTAATCTTTTGCCTTGGCTGTCATCGTTGTTATAAGCATTATCAATTGCCGTTTTGATTTTAGTTTCAATTGTGTCAAAGTCTATTTGCATGAAAATCTACCTCACGGAAAAATTTAATGTTGCCTATCAGCTACATTATAACTTTTTGAAGGGAGAAACACAACATGAAAAGCAAAATAATGACCAAGATGCAGGAACTGGAAGCTCGATAAGAGGTAAAAGACAATGAAAAATAAGCAAACAATACACAATCATTGGTGGGTTGGAATGGATGATAGTATGAAAGAAGAAAAGTGTAAAGAGTGCAGCAAAGACATCAAGAAAATCAGAGGAGCAGAACCTACTCTATATTGGCTGTCGGAGTATCCGACCGCAATCATTTTAACTCCAAACGGAGAAACAGTCTACTGCAAACTGCAAGGCGAGCTGAATGACGCTCACGGTATCGGGCTTACCCTGCATACTTGCGGACAGGAGGGATAACATGAAAGAAGAGAAAGAAAAAGCCCCCGAGGGGGCGGGAAACATATCTACTACACAAGAAAAAAGAGAACTTAAAATTACCAAAAAAAACTTAGGATTATTAAAAGAAATAGCTACGCAAAGATACGCAATTAGCCATCGTTCCCTAAAAGTTCAATAAGGGTTCTCTCCAAAATCAGTGTGCTTGCCTTAGTTGTTTCAGTAAGTAGTAAAGCAGAAATTTTAATAATTAACTGTTCATAATCGGTATATTCTGAACAGTATTGCTCCACAAGTTTTGTAAATGCGGAAGGCAAATCTGCAAAGATGGCTTCAGCATTTTTTTCAACAACAGCTTCAATATAGGCTTTATTCATAAATTATACCCTTTCAAAAATTATATTAGTAACTCTAACATTATAACTTTTTGAAAGGTAAAAGACAATGAAAAGGAGACTTCATGAAAATATCACAAGACATTTTAGAAGTCTTGGAAAGGTGTACTATCCAAGACAATACTTTATTTCTTCCCGATGAGCAGCTTGACCGAGCTATGTACACCAAAGTCAATAAATGCCTTGAAAATATAGGCGGTAAATGGAACAGGAAAGCCAAAGGACATCTGTTTGACCACGACCCAACGGATGGCTTGGAAAACATGATTACGACAGGCGAAACCACGGATTTTAAGAAAGTGTTTCAGTTTTTTCCGACACCTAGAGCGGTTGCAGGGCAGATGTGCAAGTTGGCAGAGCTTGACGAAGACAGCAAGGTTTTAGAACCGTCCATAGGTAAAGGTGATTTGGCGGATGTTGTTTGTGAGCAGGGTATAATGCAGCTTGTTGGCGTAGAAATCAATAAAGACATGGGAAAGTATTTAAGAGAAAAGCCTTACAAATCACTCGTTGGAGTAGACTTTTTAACTTTGGCATACGACCCAAGCCGTGAGGATTTATTAGGCTGCAAAAAGTTTACCCATGTTATTATGAACCCACCGTTCGCAAAACAGCAAGACCTTGACCACATTAGAGCAGCCTATGAAATGTTAAAGCCAGGCGGAATATTGGTTAGCGTTGCAACCACTTCGTGGCAGTGGCGAAAAAACAAAAAAACCATGGAGTTTAGGAAGTGGCTTAGTGGGTTGGATTATAGGGTTATTGAAGTGCCGCCAGGAGCATTTAAGGAAAGCGGAACAATGATAGCGACCGTGATATTAAAGATACATCGGAAATGAAAAACAAGGAAATGTTTAAATACTAATTCTTAGGAAATGGAGAGGTAATCAGCAATGTTTGAAAATGAAAAGGAATGGGGCAAGTTGTTGTTTGGTATTGCTATTACAACAATTATAGGTGCTATGTTTGTTGCTATTGTTGCAATGGGGATGACTATCCCACAAATAAACCCACCGATGACAGAACACAATCATCGGCAAATAGAACACGCTCGATATAGGGAGCCAATGTTGGAAAGGTAGGGGAAAATGAAGAAAAAATATTTACTGGCAGTGCTTGTATTCCCGTTAATGTTTTTGACAGGCTGTACGCAGGAGTGGAGAGCCACAAGGCAAGGACGGGCAGACCTTATAAGGTTGCACTACGAAATGCAGTTTGTTGAACTGGAGCAAGAAATGCAGGGGCGAGCAGCCCTCATGCGTGCAGAGTACGAAATGCAGATAATAGAGCTAGAAGCACAGTCAAGGTTACGTGCAGAAGTTTTACATGCAGAAGCGGAAATTGTACGTGCAGAAGGTATAGCCGCCGCAATGAAAATAATAAATGACGACATAAGTGTCCTTTATTTGCACCATTTTTGGATACGCACAATGGCGGAACATGGCAATGTAGTATATGTTGCTACAGAAGCCAATTTACCCATAATACCAAGTTTTAACCAAGGGCAGCCCGTTGTTGCGGTTGCACCAAATAGTAATACCCAATAGTAACCCGGCAAAAGCAAGGAAGGTAATAAGTGATAATAGTAGAAATGTTTCTTATCGCTTTATCGGTTTTGGGTTTATCCCTTTGTTTATCTTTATATGTATATGGAGCAAGGCTTGAAAAACGTAGAAAACAAGAGCAAGAAAAACAAGAAAAACAGCAACAATGGTTAGAAAGGGACATAAAACTGTAGGAGGTAATATATACAATGTCAGCAATAGAAATATTTCTTGGCACTTTAGCGTTTTTGGGTTTATGTCTTTCAGTATCCTTATGTGTAACACGGCTAAAAATGCAAGCCGAAAATTACAAACAAGCTAGAAAGGAATACGAACAAGCTAGAAAGGAAAGTGAAGAGCTTAACCGTGAAAACTTTCAACTACTCAAAGAAGTTCAAAAGTTTTTGATAGACGCAAATAAAGGTCGTATTTGTAAATTTTGCGAAAGGGAACTAAAGACAGAAACGAAAGGATAAAACATCATGTTTCAAGAAAAATTATACAAAGTACCAAACAAACACAAAAGGGATTTTGAAATTTTGGTACGTAACAAAGGGCTTACCGACAACGAAATATTGTTCATAATACGCAACGTTCATGAAGATAAGCCCTTTGAAACATTCAGACCGAAAAAACGTATGTTACCTCAAAATCGTAATAGGTAAGTTATGATAACATTTTTCGATATGTTTGCGGGGATAGGTGGTTTTCGTGCAGGGTTGGAGCGTGTGGGCGGTTTCAAGTGCGTTGGTTACTGTGAAATCGACCCACACGCCGCCAAAAGCTACAGAGTTATTTTTAACACGAAAGGAGAGCATTATTACAATGACGCAACAACAATTGACACTAGAACACTACCAAACTTTGACCTGCTCACAGCAGGGTTCCCTTGTCAAGCATTTTCAATCGCTGGTAAAAGACAAGGGTTTGACGATACGAGAGGCACTCTATTCTTTGATATTGCCCGAGTGGTTGCAGAAAAAAGACCTAAATATATTTTGCTTGAAAACGTTCCCGGACTGCTTAACCATGACAGAGGCAAGACGTATAAAACAATCCTCGGCACGCTTTCACAACTGGGGTATCATGTCGAATGGCAGGTGCTTAACAGCAAGGATTTTGGAGTACCACAGTCAAGAAGAAGGTTGTACATTATCGGATATACTGATGACCGATGTAGCGGAAAAGTATTTCCTATCAGACGAGCAAGCACAAACAATCTTAAACAGCTTATAGGCGGAGCGCAAGGGTACCGTGTTTATGATACCGATGGGTTATCGGCAACCTTAATCAGTAATGGCGGTGGTGTCGGTGCAAAGACAGGGTTGTATTTTGTGGGTATGTGCAAGCAATCAAAGGTTACCCAAAATGCCCGTGCCATCATTAGCAGATATAACGCAGGAATAACAAACCACAAAGACCTAAACAGTGGTGTGTTGGAAGTTTTTATAGATTTGTGCGAACAATCAAAAACAACACAACATGCCCGTACTATCACAGCAAACTATCGCAATGTGATGTCAAACTTTGGACGTAAGAGTAGCGGTTTACTGCAAAATGGGCGTATACGCCGCTTAACCCCTAGAGAATGCCTGCGATTACAGGGATTTGAGGAAACCCAAATAGACAAAATACTTACCATAACAAGCGACCACCAAGCATATAGACAAGCCGGAAATGCGGTAACAGTAAATGTAATAACCGCAATAGGGCAAAAGATAAAGGAAATGGTGATTTTAAATGACAGATAAAAAATATATAGACTACCTACAAGATAGGTTAGAAGCGAAAATAAAAACGCTAGTTGAAAGACAAAAACAAATTTCAGCAAAGGAAAAAGAGCTGAACCATTGGAAAGCGAAATGTAAAGAACTTGAACACTGGAAAGCAAAATACGATGAAGCACATGAAACAATAAAGAAGATGAGAGGCGATGCTCTCGGAATCGTAAAAGATGTGCAAAAGCAACTCTATGAGGAGAATGCTCTCGACAAAGAGCTAGAACCCAAGGCGAGTGATGTTTGAGGTGCGTAATGTTTAAAAACATATTTGAGGACGTGGGCGATGTAGTGGTATTTATAGTTTTTGGCAGCGGGTTTTTGATAGTATTGTTGCTCATATTCTGGGCAATGGCATCTTCGTTGCTTGGGATAGGTGAGGTTGACCTTGCATACATACCAACCGCTGACATTATAGCAGAGTTGCTAAGTAGGTACGATGTAGCCATAACACTGCAAGAAGGGGGGGTTATTAATGACTGAAAATGCGCAAAAAACTACAGAAGTTATAACGACCAAAAAGAAAGAAAAAAACAAGAAACACATAGAGGCCTGCTTATTAAGTAGAACAGAAGTTTGCAAACATTGGGGAATCGGAAAGGCTGTATTAAATGAGTGGGTGGAGGCAGGTGTGATTTCACCTATCCCAATAAACAAAAACCTTTTCCATATGGATGCAATAAAAGCGGTGGAGATGTCATGGTTAAATAGTGAGTTTTCCATAGCTATGCAGTTGCGAAACACAAAAAAGGAAAATGAGCAGTTGCAAAGGGAAAATGAAAAGTTACAGGCGGCAATAGTGGAAATAAAAAAAGGCTACCACCAAATAGGTATTTCTTTGAGTGATACAGGATAAAAAAAGGGAGTTATTGACGATGAGGAAATAGGACTCGGAGAAGTTTCCGATTCCTCGTATACAAATAAAGTAGTTAAGGAGCGGAAAATGAACTTACAAGTAATAGAATATAAAAACGAAAGAGTGTTGACCACGCAACAAATAGCAAAAGCATACGAAACAGACCCTCGCCGCATATCAGAAAACTTTAATACAAACAAAGAGAGATACGTACTAGGCAAACATTACTATTTACTGAAAGGTGAGGAATTAAAAGCGTTTAAGAGCGAATACGGAAATTCCGTATTTGCCGAAAACCTAAACATTCTCTATCTTTGGACAGAGAGCGGTGCAATGCGACATGCAAAAAGCCTAAATACTGACAAGGCATGGGCAATGTTTGACCACCTAGTTGACCACTACTTCGCTACAAAAGGGAAAAAAATGTCAACACAAAACATCCCCAGCAGAAATGAAGTAATGCACAAGAACGCTACCACAAGACAAGCAAGGTTATTGTTTCAAATGTCCAACGTTGATACCTTATCAACGGAATACAAAAACATATTAATAGCAAAAGCAGCGGAAGTGCTAACAGGTGAGTACATACTACCGTTAACCAAAATCGGAAATTAAAACACTCTCCGCATATGAAGTGGGACAAGCGTTGGGGGTTAGTGCAAACAAGATAGGACGTTTGACTAACAAGCACAACTTGAAAACCGAAAAATACGGCGAGTGGTACAGAGATAAATCACAGCACTCGAATAAAGAGATTGATAGTTTTAGGTATTATTCTGATATTATCCCTGTTTTGCAAGCAATTATGAACAATGAAGTTGTTAGTAAAGGTTAGCGGCATGAGCAGACAAACACTAAAACAAGCCCGCAAGAATGCGTGCATGACATAACGAAAAAATAAGAGAGGAGATAAAAACCATGTGTGATAAATGTTTTAAATCGCCACACGATAACCATTACCCAAACGTAGTAGGTCGTTTCGCTGTTATCCACAACTGTGAATGGGGCGGTTGCGAGATACATGAGGGGGACGAATATTTAGAAAATTGTAACAAAGCTCTATGCATGGATTGTGTGGATAGATATTTAACCCTTGGAACTGCACAAGAGTTTCTAATTTCCACAGCAAGAGATGTCCTGATAGGGGACGGTTGGCAACATGTGATGAGCTGAAAGGAGCATAGATGGCAAAAGTAATAGCTATAATGGGCGAAAGCGGTGCGGGCAAAACCACCGCTTGTCGCAACCTTAACCCATTGGAATTTTCCGCATACAAAGTTATTGGCAATATACACGACAATCCGGAACTATCAGAAAGCGAGGTGCAAGTTAATGAAAATAGTTAACTTTTGTGGTTACGAGTGGTATGTACTGAAGGAAAAAGAAGATAAGACGTTACTGCTCGCTAAAGATATTATCACCCAAAAAGCGTATCATGAAACCTATAAAAATATAACTTGGGAATATTGTACTTTAAGAGGATGGTTAAACAATGGCTTTTACAAAACTTTAAAAGAGTATCATGCTAACATACTTGATACTAGAACAGACCTAGGTGTTAAGGACAAAATCTTTTTACTTAGTGTAGAGGAAGTTAGAAAATATAACATTCCATTTTTAGAAGGAGAGGGTTGGTGGTGGCTGCGGTCGCCCGGCGGCAATAGTCTCTATGCCGCGTATGTCGGTGGTGGCGGCAGTGTCAGCATCGGTGGTTTCTGTGTCAACTACGCTTCCGGTGGTGTACGCCCTGCAATGTGGGTAGATACCACTTATGAAATACTTAAAAGTATGGCTTCTGAAAAGAAATGTTCTAAGATAACGGACATACAAAGTGCTAGTGAGGTATTACGCAAATTAAAAGACGCACAAGATGAAGCTGCCAAAAACAAAGAGCTTGCAGAGCAGGAAAAATTGCGTATACAAAATTGGCTAGATACCGAAAACAGAAGAACGGACAACTTAATATCCTACTTTAAAAGCCTACTGGAAGAGTATTATATCGAACAAAAGAGCCAAGACCCTACTTTTAGGCTTTCAACACCTTACGGCAAGGTACACACCCGCAAAAGTCAAAAATGGGATTATGAGGAGAGTAAGGCGGTTGCGTGTCTTTTGGAAGCGGGACATTTGGACTTTTTGAAACATTCGCTAAGAAAAGACGAGATAAAAAAAGCCAAGGACGTTTTTACTGTAACAGAAGCAGGAAAGCTAATGACCGCTACTGGTGAGATAGTTGCAGGGATAACAGTAACAAAAGTGGAAAATGTAATAGTAAGTACAGGATAGCAGAAGAAATAAATTTTTTTTAGGGAGAGGGGCAGCCATGCATAAGCAAATACAAGTAATAATGCAGAACGTTAGGGAACCGCCTTATGTAACCTAATAATAAACCTACTAGTTAGAAAGAAAAGCGAGGAACAAAAAATGAAGCTAACAATAGAAAAATGTGCGGAAATAGTGGGTTGTAAAGAACATAGTTATTTAGGTGATGAAATATTTGCCGTTTTGTTTGACAAAAAGCGACGAGAGGGGATGTTTTTAGCTTTTTTGGAAGTTGAGCCGGATGTTTCTACCGATTGGTTTGTTGACATTTTCGGTGCAAATATAGCTTCGCTTAAAAGTTTGAAACAGCACTACACGCCAAATGCAGCAGCAAAACTTTTGGGGGAGTTGGTTAACCCTAAAGTTGAAGTTCTAAAAGACGGATATACCGCATACGACCCAACAGCAGGAACAGGCACACTATTAATTGCAAAGTGGCAACAAGACCGCATAAAACACCTACCATGGGATTATAACCCTAGCAACTATTTTTATAGGGCAGAGGATATATCCAAGAAAAACATACCCTTTTTACTGTTCAACTTTTTAATTAGGGGTATGAACGCTATAGTTATCCAGGTAGATACATTAACACGGATAGCAGAACAAGTGTATTTTGTAGTAAATGAAAAAAACGACTCTTTAAGTTTCAGCTATTTGAATGTCATGCCCCGAACAGCCCTTACAGAAAAAACTTTTTACATAAAAGGCTGGGAAGGCACAGCAATAATACACATAGAAAGCCCTAATTATTTTGAGGACGAGGAGGTTTAAATGCTTTTTGTAGATTATTTTAGCGATTGGATAAAAACTTATAAAGAAGGGGCGGTTCGGCGTACCACTTTAGACAGATATTACCGTGTTTTAAAATTTGTACAAGATAATTTTCCGGACGTAAAAGTTGAAGAGATAACTAGAAAAGTATATCAAGAAATGATAAATAAATATGCGGAAACTAGACATATACAAACAGTTAAAGACTTTGCTAGCATGATTAAAGCGGTTATATTGGATGCTGTAGATGACGGGTTAATAGCTATTAACCCAACCCGAAAGACTATTTACAAAGGGCGCACAAAAAGTAACCGTAAAAGAACTTTTTTAAACCAAGAAGAATGCCAAAAACTTGTAGCCGAACTGGATTTGGTAACTCCTTTAGTTGTGGTTAAACCTTACAAAAGAGATGTTTATGATACATCCGGCAGAAAAACAACTATCAATGTTAAATATGCTGTAAATTGGGATTTTTTTATACTACTTTGCTTGCATACCGGTTTAAGATTTTCAGAACTGCTGGGGTTAACTCCAAGCGATTTTGACTTTAAACAAAACACTGTTTCAGTAAATAAAACTTACGATTACAAATATACCAATGCCCTTACAGAGGAAGTTAAGTCAAAGGCTGCAATACGCACTGTCAGTATACCACGGTACTTGACAAAAATCTTTAAAAACGAGCTAAAAAACACGCAGGAAAATGAGCCAATATTTGTACCTCGTGACAGTGCTAGGTGTTTCAACAGCACTGTTAATAACCGCCTTAAAAGGCTTTGTATAAGGGCAGGTATAGAACCAATTTCTGTACATGGGTTGCGACATACCCACGCATCTATACTGCTTTATGGTGGGGTTTCTATCCACAGTATTTCACGGCGGCTTGGACATTCCCAAGTATCTATGACACAGGACATATATATGCACATAGTGAAAGAATTGGAAAGCAAAGATGCTAAAAAAATTAACGATTGTTTGATGGAATTAACAGCGTAAGTAAGGTAGATAGGTAGAACGGTATCCTTTTCGGAGATGTGCATGTATAAAAAAGTAAGAGCAAGAATACAAGAAGAAAAGCCAAACGGAACGCTATTGCGTGTGCTTGTCCCTTCCCGTCTTAATGATGTTGACCTGGAGCGGTTTGCAAAAGATGGAATAATAAGAGGCGAGCTGCGTATTGATGACGGTCGCACTATAACAAGCGACCAACGCAAAAAGGCATATGCTACAATGGCGGATATAGCTACGCATACAGGGCATATGCCGGAGGAGCTAAAGGAGATAATGAAATATTGGTACATAAGCAAAACGGGAGCGGAGTATTTTTCGTTATCGAATTGCAGTGTTACCACGGCACGGCTGTTTATAAATTATTTGATTGATTTTGCACTGGAGTGGCATATACCGTTGTTAGATAGTTTGGTAAGCCGCACAGACGATATATCCGCCGCCATATATTCTAGCCTAATGCACAAGCGTTGTGTTATATGCGGAGCTGATGGGGAGCTACACCATACCACAGCAGTGGGCATGGGGTTTGATAGGGAGAAGATAGTGCATTTGGGCATGAGTGTTATGTGTCTATGTAGAAAGCACCATACAGAGTGTCATACCATGGGTCAAGAGCGGTTTAATGAGCGGTATATGGTGTATGGGATAGAAGCTACAGAGGAAATTTGCAAGGTTTATAAATTGAAAATCAAATGAAACATGGGGGGAGTTAATGCGAGATAGTTTTGTATTTTATAGAAGTTTTTATGAAGCCATAGAAGAGTTGCCGGACTACGAAACAAAAGCAATGATATATAGTGCAATTTGTAAGTATGCACTCACGGGCGAAGAAGATGAACTAACAGGGGTACCGAAAGCATTTTTTTTACTAATAAAAAAGTGCCAAAAATACTGATGTTAATTTAAACAGAGTAACCAACGATCCTAACGGAGGTATCAACACATGTTTCACTCATTTAACGTAAAATTGGCAGTACAGTACGGGACGGAAGAAGCTGTTTTGTTGCAGCATTTATAT
>JGI24700J35501_10929945_pt1 | contig 10732 bp, 10 predicted proteins | sample TergutTh196P1_FD_35501 | JGI IMG/M metagenome (IMG submission 35501) | reverse complement strand
TGCATGTTCAGTTAACTGTGCATGTGAGGTTGAGATGGCTCTTGAAAAGCTAAAAGACACAAATCACCAAGTATTGATCAAATCCCAACAGAATTGATTAAAGCAGTGTGTAGAACAATTTGTTTTGAGATACACAACCTTATTAATTCTGTATGGAATGAGGAGGAATTGCCTGAACAGTGGAAGTTGTTCATTGTACCTGTTTATAAGAAGTGTGATGAAAGAGATCACAGTAATTGTCAAGGCATATTACTTTTGTCAACAACATGTAAAATTCTATCCAACATTCTGCTGTCAAGATTAACACCATATGCAGGGGAAATTATTGGGGATCATCAGTGTGGATTTTGATGCAACAGATCAACTACTGATCATATATTCTGCATTCATCAAATATATGAGAAAAAAATGGGAATAAAATAAGGCAGTGCATCAGCTACTTATAGACTTCAAGAAAGCTTATTCAGTTATGAGGGAGGTCTTGTATAATATTCTCATTGAGTTTGGTATTTCTATGAAACTGGTAATGATAATAAAAATGTGTCTGAATGAAACACTTGTCTGACATGTTTCCTGTTAAGAAGAGTTTAAAACAAGGAGATGTGTTGCCATTGTTTTTCAACTTTGCTTTAGAATATGCCATTAGGAAGGTTCAGGCAAACCAGGAGGGCTTGAGTGGTACAGTCAGCTGCTGGTTTATGCTGATGATGTTAATATATTAGGTTGAAGCATACATACTAAAAAGAAAAACACAGAAGCCTTAGTAGGTGCTAGTAAGAAGATTGGTCTAGATGGAAATGCTCAGAAAATTAAGTATATGGTCAAGTTTCAAGATCAGCATGCAGAAAAAAGTCACAACACACAGACAGGTGATAAATCTTTTGAAAGAAGGAACAGTTCCGATATTTGGGACCAACCCTAACAAATCAGCATATTTAAGTCAGGGAATGCTTGCTATCATTCGGTGCAGAATCTTTTGTCTTCTATTTTACTATCCAATAATATAAAATCAAGGTGTACAGAATTGTAATTTTGCCTCTTGTTTTGTATGAGTATGAAGCTTGGTCACTTGGATTGAGGGAGGAACATAGGCTGAGGGTGTTTGAGAATAGGGAGGTGAGGAAGATATTTGGGCTGAAGAGGGACGAGGTGGAAGGAGGGTAGAGAAGACTACATAATTAAGAGCTTCATGCTCTGTACTCCTTACCAAATATCTTTGGTTGATCAAATCAATAAGAATAAGATGGATAGGGCATGTGGCACATATAAGGGACAGGGAAGGTGCAAACAGGGTTTTGGTGGGTAGACCCGAGGGAAAGAGACCACTTGGAAGACCTAGGCATAGATGGGAGGATAATATTAAAATGGATCTTCAACAAGTGGGATTGAGAGGTGTGGATTGGATTGATTAGGTTCAGGTTAGGACAGGTGGCGGGCTCTTGTGAATGTAGGAACAAATCTTTGGGTTCTGTAAAACAGGGGGAATTTCTTGACTGCCTAAGGACATGTTAGCTCCTCAGGAAGGACTCTGCTGCATTGAGTTAATTAGTTAGTTAGTTAGTTTTTAGTAAAGTTAACAGTAATTGTATAACACTTTAATGTACTAGAAAAATAGTAAAATTAAATAATAAAAGCAGGCAATTGATCAGTCACACTATTGCAGCTAGCACACATTTTATCTGCACTGATCTGCAGCAATGCAAATGAAAGAAAATACTCATAAGTGATGTAAGTAAATCAAAACAAAATTTATGGATTCAAAAAAGTCAGATGGCTCTTCTGTTGAAACTGGAATGTGCTTATTAGTAACAACAGACGGTACAATAACATAGCAAATACATGTATTACTAGGTTCTATTGCTTGCTACAACCCCTAGTCGTTGGGAGTGGGGGTTACAAATTTGTTTTTTTTTCTGTCTCACAAAAGGCATACTGATTTCCTGCTTGCTCTTTGCAACCAGATGCTGAAGGTTAGTGAGTTTGTAAGGATTTATAACTAGTTTTTGGTTAATAGTAGCCACTGTTAGAGATGCAACTGAACAGCCAAGAAGAGTAACCAGGACATCCTAGAATGCTCAGTTCCTCTGTTCTGACACACTGTTTGGTGTTTGAACATGTTACAATATGCAGACATCAGTTGTAGTTGGCCAACAAACAACAATCTTAAATTATATTTGAGCTTAACCCTTGCGGATTGGGAAACACACACGATATAGCTATATCCCAGAAGACCTGAATCATCAATAACACAGTATTTTGACATATACTGTATAAACACAGCATTTTTCTCTCATTTCAATACATTTAAAATAATTTTAATAATAAAGTTCTCATTTTTAAAAATAAATTATGAAAAAATAGAAATTTGCAAGTGTTTTTGCACACCACCAGACAACCCTCAACATAGCACCAGTGATGCAAGACAAAGCAGTTGAAAAGCAATGGTCTAGTACGACCTACTGAGATTCCCAAAGGCACTGGTCTGGCACCCTTTGATGTCCTCTCGCTGGTCTAAAACTATGATCAAGCAGATGAAATAGGATTGCTCACTTATAAGAATATAAGCCAAATTATTATATTCATCTCCATGTTTGAAGAATACAAAAAGTCAGGCAGCAATAACCATCCAAATGATTCCATTCTGATCTAAGTGCAGAAGTTTCTCAGTGACTGATATCCAATGAATGGTTGGTAAGGTTGGCAAGGTGCTCAGTCTTATCTTCAGTAACTTACAATATATTTTGAAGATATATTAACATTATTATTTTATTTTAATTTTCAGTATTAATGCAATAAGAATTATATGAAAATTCAAGTATTCAGTGTCATAATTGCTGTTTAGATAGAACCTTCTAAAGTAATATGTTAGAAGATGTAACATTTGTTACTAACTTGGATTTTAATGAACCTATAGTGATGAATTTTAATATTATTTTAGTGCTGGACCTATAGGACACAGTTATTCATACATATAAGATGCTTTATTTAGCATGATGTGCCACAGAGAGCTATATTTTGTTGCTGAATATTAAACCCTTCCTTTCTGGTTGATAAACACAGAAAATTACTTTAGTTTTATCAAAAATGCCACTGTTTGTTACAATGTACATGTTTATTGTGTTTCAGGCTGCATTAATTTTACATGTTTTTTATGTATGGAATGAATAATGGAACAAGAAATGTGTACAATCCTTGTGAACATAACTGTAACCTTTGTATGAAGAGTGTGATTTGTTGAACAGCATAAACTTAGCAGCTTTTGTGTTGGAAGCTGTAAGCTAAATTAGGTTGGTATCTGACCAGATGGCAGCAAGTTGATTGCTGTAAGAATTACGTTGCTGCTCCTCTCTAGGCTGAAAGAGCTGCTGTTGAGGCTGTATGGTTCACTGACAGGCAGTGTCCTAGGCCATATAGCTTGGTATAGTTGCCCTCCATTACAGCAATTGTTTCCGAAAGCTGTGAATCACACTGCACTGGATTTCCTGTTGCAGACACAGGAATCAAAGTTAGCATAATATTTTTCCCTGCCCATGCCATGAAGGCATATGGAGGACTGGGTTTATAGCTCTATTCATTATTTATCGTGACTCTAGATGAAAGTGAGTGGTCATCTTCACACTCTGGCCACTCTCTCACCAGGGTCAGAGCCTACACTACCCACTGAATAGGAGGCTGGGTGGGCCTTGGAGCTGGTCTGAATGGTTAGAAGAAGAAGAAGAAGAAGAAGCTCTTTTGCCTCTGCTAGGAATGGAACGATGATGAGTCAGTTGTGTAGAGATGTTGATACTTTAAACACGCGTCACATGAAGTATGTATGTGACTAAGAGGTGAAGGGCCAGTACATTTTTCAATTCTTTACTTTACAAATTGCTTATTTAAATAAAATTTGGTATTGGGCATGTGAAAAATGTAATTTTGATCTTCATCAGCCCACTATAATCTGTAACGAACCAATTCCATAGAGCAGAGTCCTCTTTGAGAAGTCAGCAGACACTCAGAAATGCTACAAATTCTTGGTCTTCTGTGGACACTGTCGGCTCTTTACCCTGTTTGCAGCAGCCATCAACTGCTGAACATTATCCTGACCCAAATAAATTCAGCTCACTTCCTCACATCCCGCTTAAGATCCATTTTAATATCATTCTTCTACATCTCCATGGTGGTCTGTTCTGAGTAGGCTTTTAGACAAAAATTTTGTATGTCGCATACTCTGCGCAGCCCAGTTGCTGTGATTTGGTCATTTTACTGTTTCCAGTGAAAATGTGAAAATGCCAGTCCTTGTTGAAAACTGCAGAAGATGGAGATGGACACATTTGTTCAGTTGTCCTTCATTTTGTTTGTGAGACATTGCATCAGGTCTAGTGCAGACTATGATGCTGGCAGTCACCAGCAGCTACTGAAGAGACACATTAAAGTTCCTGGCTGCTATTGTTCAATTCCCATTTGAGATTCAAACATGGTTCCTCCAACTGCAGATCTAATTTGTACTATTCCTATGAATATCACTGAATGAATATTTAATGTTAATCACAATAATACATACATGGATTCTGGTATACCTCATTAGTTTTCCTCTTCCCACATTCAGACCATTATGATGAGAAGTATGAAATACAGGGTGATTCTCTCGCTAGAAGCCCCAAACTATTGTCTATAAAAAATTATGTGATTGAGATAATGACTTGAAAATTTATATACACATACCGGAAACGATGCAAAACAGGACCTGCTCATAATCGATGCTGAAAATTGTCTCCTTTCACATCCAAGCACACTTGAATGCGTTTCTCCAAATTCTGGAATACTCTTCCCAAAGTGTCGAGGTTGACGGCTTCAGCCTCTTGGCGTATAGCATCTTTGAGTTCTTCGATTGTGCGGGGTGTATTTTTGTACACTTTGCTCTTCAATAGGCCCCAGAAAAAGAAGTAGGCAGGCGTTAGATCGGGAGATCTGGGTGGCCAAAGGTTTTTTGAGATAATTCTGTCTTTAAAAAAACTTTCAGTTTCTCGCATGCTGGCATTTGAAGTGTGACATGTTGCACCATCTTGTTGGTAATACCCAGTAGTTAGTTCATCATCCGTTAATTGATTGACAAAGTCGTTGAATGTTTGCAGGTAAACTTTCGTGGAGCCTCTAGCGAGAGAATCACCCTGTATTTCTGTATGTTCCATTAACACTTCAACATTTTTTTATGTCCAGTCGTCTTATACATACCTTTGTGGTCTAAATTACTAATTTGCCAGATTTCATCAAAGAATGCAAAAAATACAATGTGTATTTTTGGCTGATACATAAAAACAGTGCACTATGTAAATTGAAGTATCAGAAAGTGCACTTTTTATGCTAAAACTTTGAGACAGATGTAAATGTTGAGGTTTGTTTAGGCCATTAAGTCTTAACTTTTAGAATAGCTTTATTGATAAGATTTAGTACAGGTCAAGAGGTTCACACATCATGAAAGGCCATTGGGTGTTGAGGAGACAAAAGATGTTACTTTCTCATAGACAGGGTGCATTACTATGTACTGTTACATAAATACAAAATTTCTCTTCCTGTTGGTATTACAAAACAGCAACAAATTTATATACTGTAATTAAAATGATAGGTACAGTGAAGTGCTCAATAATTTTAATTTTCAGGTTGTTTTTGTAAGTTATAAGGTTAGTGAAGTTTTCTTTATACAGCACAGTATTTAAAGTATTTTTAATATTCTGGCATATTCTGCTGTCCTGGACATGATTATAGACCAAATATATAATCAATTTACATACATGTGTAAATCATATTTACCTGTCAGGTAGACTCGTAGTATGCCTAGCATTCTGTGCAGTCTGCAGCGTGTTTTAGATGTAAGGTCACGTCCTACACTTTGGATCTGATTGTGTGACAGGTCAGCCCAGCAGAGAGTAGGCAGTCCATGGAAATCTTGCTTCAGTGCAGTCAGAGAATTGTGAGATGCATACAACTGCTCTAGGGATGGCAGAAATGTCTGAAATAATTAATAATGTCAATATAAATATAAATCATCTGGTCTCACAGAAACCTGCGACAAAAGTATTGTCATAATGTAGGAGACATAAGATACTTCCATATTCTTCAAAGAGTGACAAGACAGCATAACTTGAAAGCTATTAAACATCTTTATGATACATTCAAACCATATCACTTTGTGAAACACTGTCCAGTGGTAGTTATCACATAAAGTCTATGCTTTGATATCTGCAGGACATCCACTCAGTAAGTAACAATACCAAATGAAATTCAAAATTGTTTCCCTCTTGTACAGCAGATGGTTCACGTGTTTTGTAATTATTTCAATCACTTATATTCAAGTATTTTAAATATAGTTGTTGTATATAGCTAACAAGTACACCAACTGACTGACAGACTGACTGACTAACCAACTAACTAACTAACTCCATGGAGCAGAGTCCTTTTTGAGAAGCTAACAGGTCCTCAGCTAGTCAAGACAGTCCTCACATTTTACAGAACTTGAAGGTTTGTTACTGTATTTGCAACAGCCTACCACCTGCCCCTACCCTGTGCCAGATCAATCCAGTCCATGCCCCCATGTCGTTTTTTGAAGATCCATATTAATATTATCCTCCCATCTATGCCTAGGTCTTACAAGTGGCCTTGTTCCCCCAGATTTCTCCACCAAAACCCTGCATGCTGTTTTCCTCTCCCCTGTACATGCCATGTGCCCAGTCCATCTCTTTCTTCTAGATTTCATCACCCGCATATTATTTGGTGAGGCGTACAGATTACAAAGTAGACAAAGTCAAATCATGTACTAATGGATTATTGTAAAACTGTTTATACCAGTAATTTTAAATCTTAATAATTTAATATTTACTGGGATTTTGATAAAATGTTATTTGAGCACACAGTTAAGTGTACATGTTTATACTTTGTTTAGAGACTTCTTTGGCAATCTTTGTGCACCGAATGTAACAGTTGAGCTATCAACATTAAATTCAGAAGGTCCCAACTTTAATCTCAAACTTTAGTCGGCTACAGTGACTCAGGGATTTAGTTGATTTGCTTAATCTTCAGGTAAATGGCACGGCACTATTTTATAGGGAGTAGTAAATAGGCCATTTCACTTTCTTCCTGTTCATCATGCTCTTCTTTTATACTCTATATAATCAAAGTAGTTTAAATAGTGTTGTTAAATAAACCAGGAAACTAATACACCATGTGTATATAAATGTTGCATGTACCAGCACACTATACCTGTCATATGATATTAAACAACAAATTTGTTTCAGCGTTAGTGTATAATTGTCAGTTTCTCTCAAATCTAAGTACATGGTCTATACCAGCCAGTCTTCTGTGGGTTGTAACATTTACTGTCATTGTTTGTAGCTCATGTATGTACTCATGGTTGTACAAAAACAGAAAGTAGAAATATGACTTGATATTCATATGTAATCTGGTGGTAAGACTTTAAGAGAAAAATTTACCTGGAAAATTACAACTAAAAACATAAATACAGTATATGTACAAGAATAAGGATGAACATAACAAGAATCCATATAAGGAAAGTGGAGTAAAAATTCCATGTGTTCTTGACTAGTGTATTTAAGTAGGGTGGGTAAGACCTTAAGTTATTATGGATCTGCTGAAATATCTCTGTATTAAAGAGTCACTTGGTCTGGTAATGAGGATTTCATATGACAATTTTATGTTACAGATTTAGTGCCACTGCCCTCTACACCTACCAGTAGAAGAGTTTTGACTAAGGAAATTGACATGACACTGCTCTACTTAGCATAAACAAATGCCAGTCTTGTATGTGTAAATGACAACCAGCAAATTATGCATAGTTTTTATTCAGAGCTGTACCTTTGATGTCTCTTCTAGTGTTGTCAGGCGATTGAAAGAAACATCAAGAATACGTAGGTCCTCCAAACCAATCAGATCATCTGGAGAAATTTTTTCCAGAAGATTGTTGCTGAGGTTTAGCTTCTGAAGGCCATGAACACCCATCAAGGCTCCATCCAACGTTTGCAGCAGGTTATGGTCCAGACGCAATTCTACAATCTTAGTTTCTGGCTCTACCAAATTCTAGAACAGCATTTTGACATTTTATACTAAGCCCTAAAGTGAAGGACTGACAATGATATAGGGCAAATAGTGAGTGCGAAATCCTGGGCCTTTTCTACGGTTGTTTACAGTATTGTTAAAAGAACCAAACTAAATGCATGTGAGTTGTTGTTTGAAAGTCTGTGAATATTGTTCTTTTGAGCCCAATCATCCACATCAAAAAGAGTTTGTGGATTTTGTTCTTCTGAGCCCAGTCATCCACACCAAGACTATCAGTGACTTCCTCACTGCCACCAAGCACAGGCTGTAGGCACTAATGAAAGAAGAATTTAGTTTCAATTCTAAACAGTTTTCCATATTGTTTGGTGTCTGAATGTCCTATTACCTTCTATTAAAAAATAACATGTTTCAAGACCTGGATATGTTCCCATCCGGAAGAAAAAGTGCAGAAAGGCAGATCGTTGGGCCCCAGGGCTATAGTCAGTCCTGGATCAGTGATCCTAGTAATAAAGGATCAGGTGTTCAGATTTGTCTCAGTTGCATTGTTGATGTATAATATCATTTTCATAAACTATTCTGACAATAGATTTTAACATAAACAGTGCAGAAGTGTTTTTATGAACCATATGTCATAATTCTACTGCCACACAGAGGACATGGTTCATCTCTTATGCTTGGCTTATTCTTGAAAGCTTGATGAGATGTACCAGAATTAAAATACAAAATTCTGGAAATCACTTCCTAGTCATGTATCTTAACTATTATATTGAATGTGAACAAAATGCCAGTACCAAAACTTTAGATTTGGAAATTGGGGTTCATGTATAGAGTTTTTATTTGTTTAATATGCTGGTAATCACATTCGATCATTGTACATAGTGCAGCAAAATTTAAATCTTAATAATTTTTCAATAATTATGACAATGGGAAGTATATGTAGAATTTATATTTCCTTGCTTTTTAATAGTGAAATTGAAATAGACATTAAAAACCAAAAGAAACAAGAGGTTCAAAAGAACACACTATACCTCCATTCGCCCACTAAGATGAGAAATCCTGTTGTAGGAAAGGTCAATTATTCTAAGTCTTCTCAAGCCCTGAATTTCTTGTAAGGAAAATTCCTGAAGGAGATTACTGGTGAGGTTCAGGCAGCGGAGAGAGCGCAGTGGTGCGAGAGATCCGTTCAGCGATGTCAACTGGTTATGTCCAAGCTGGAGGTCTTCTAAGGAGTCTAGTTCGGTAAATTCGTCTGGTGACAACTATCAACAAGCAATTGAAAGGTGCAATACTATTAATCATGGATAATGAAGTTTCACCCCTAAAACCATAATTTTATATAAAACTGTGTTTCAGAAAAGCAAAAGTTATGGCATTTAGCAGGGTAGAAGCAATTAGAAATACTTTATACTGGAGACAAAGCACTGAAAAAAATTAATCCTATAAAGAAATACTTTCTGATCCCAACATGGCACTAATTTCAAATACTGAAATGGATTATTATCCATATGGCAAGGATAAACATGTAGTAGAAACTTCCCACTGTAGTCAGAAACGGCCCTCTCGCTCGCCCTGACACAAGTGGTGCACCTCACACCAGCTCTTACAATCAGAGCAGCACTGCAACTCAGAAACGGCCCTTTTACAGGAATGTGTCGCGAAGCGACCGGCAGTACACACGTTGTCACTCGCCCCACCGCTGTGACATGCTTCGCTCAACCGCCATACAGAGCGGACAGTCAGGCGGTCGCATTGCATGAACGGGGAGCCATTCTGAGCACACAAGCATTGACCTCAAGGGAGTGAAGAGTCAATCATCCCGAAGGAGTGAATCAGACATCTCAAACGAATAAGTAGTCGTTTCTCGCGCATCTCAGCAACCACGCGCCGTTCGCCGGATATTTCTTGCTTACTATTGACAACTTGTACATACTTGTATACCTATTTATTGACATGTTCTATATCCTGTGGGTTTACAACCCCCTTTGGATCTACCGAACACGAAATAAATTGAATTGAATTGAAATGAACAGTAGCGGTACAGCCACGCGCTCTGCCGAGAATTAGCAACCGGAGGTTATGATGCGCTCGAGAAAGTAGCACGCCGCTTGTTCGACACGCAGCAGCTGTTGCTCGCGCAGCAACACCCCTACGGTGTCGGCCGCTCGTCAGACTCGTCACTACAGCACAGCCGTGCGTTCCCAACATGCACGAGTGGATTAATATAGCAAGAAGCTATAAAACCAAAAACAGTTCCTGTTTAGTAGTTGATTATTATAATAAATCTGAAAGGAAATTGGCAAGGAGTATGATAAAATAAAATAATACCAACCGACCATAAAAATACAATTTTAATATAAACAATTACAATTTATAAGTTGTAGGAAATGCGTTGGCGGCATATCTATCAATGCCTTTTAAACACTGAGACATATCCTATGAAGAGTGAAAATTATCAGTAATACTGACCAGAAGCTTATAAGCCAACTATCATATCTAACTAAAGCAACTTTAGGCATACATGAATTAAAAAATTACATCCTTTACTCTCCCATTCATGCTTAAACTCCAGCTTACTGATATTAATCATGTTTATCATGTTCAAGATATATTGCCAAATTCTTAAAGATAAGTCATTGAAATGCATTTAATGACTGTGTGATGTCATCACAGTATAAACAACAAA
>JGI24700J35501_10929946_pt1 | contig 10735 bp, 7 predicted proteins | sample TergutTh196P1_FD_35501 | JGI IMG/M metagenome (IMG submission 35501) | reverse complement strand
TGTGTGTGTGTGTGTCTGTCTGTCTTGTGTGGTGAATTGGTTAATGGAAACATCCTGTACATTGAAGTGTAAGTGAAATGTTTCATCATTAAATTTGCTTGTTTTTCAGTTTGTCTGAGAACCAGTCACTAGTTGCGATGCCCCCTTGGTGCAACCTGTGGCTGATGGGATCCATGGTTCTGTCTTTCACTCTTCACTTTGTCATCCTTTATGTTGAGATCTTGTCTGTAAGTTATTTCTCCATTTTTATAATTATGTTAAAACTAATGGATTGAAGAAACTGAACTATATAAAAGACCATGATAATAAGTAAAAATTCAGTCTTGTTTTGTCACATGAATCTGGAATTTCTGTGATGAATAAAATGTTGAAGTTACTTCATTGTATATTGTGGAACTTCAGATATCTTTACAGGGTGTTTGTATTGTAATTTACTCCTTACCGAGGTAAGAATTATTTGCGGTCAGTTCTGTCTGTCCAAATTTTTTAGGTATTTGTGTGTTTCTAAATTGTTGGCCACAAGACAGAAGCTTGAATAAAGGTTCCACTTCTTCATTTTCTACTGCATTGTCCCAGGGCGAAGCTCGAGCATAAAGTTCATTCATTATGGGAGAAAGTGCTCTCTATCTCTCACACACACAAACTGACTGAATGGCAATTATGCCCATACTACAAAGAAATATCTGTTAAAGTTCAAAGAGCTGACAAAATATGATCTGTCTCCATCAGCATTGTTGTGAGTCAGTATTTTACTGTATGTTCATATTTTGGCTGGATAAAGTAGAGAGCATATTCTGATATCAGTGAAACTACAATAACTACCACATAAAACGTTTTTCTTTATTTAGTCTCTTGTAATCCTGTGTCTGGTTTTGTAATCCTGTTTTCGTAAAGTTTCATTTTACTGTCTTGTCCCTTAAAGAGATCCATGGGGATTTTATCTGTTAACGTATAAATTGCAGCAGATGTTCTTGTCAAACCTCAAAAGCCATGTTTAAATACTGGAGAGTGACATTTTTGACTCAGTTTGGTATTAAATGAGATGTTTCATTTTTATAATTCTTTAAAGTGTTGGTTCACTAAATTCATCCCAGTTATACATAGCTTAATAATCTGTTTTTTTATGATAGGGGTCACTTCTTCAGTGCATAAAGTTTCTTTATATTCTATAAGTCAGCAGGAATGTGAGTACACGCACTTAGTTTTGTTGTATTTTGTTGTTCAGACTGTGTTCCAGGTATGTCCTCTTAATGTTGAGGAGTGGATCACTGTCATGAAGTTCTCCATCCCTGTTGTTCTACTTGATGAAACGCTCAAGTTTGTTGCCAGAAAGTTCGCTGATGGTGAGAACTACATTTCTAGCCTGCACTGGATTGTTCTTATGTGGGGGGCATTCATGGCCTTGATATTGTTCGGCCCCCTTTAGGAAATAATAGTGGATGTGAATTTTTGCCTCCTTAAACCAACCACGATTAAATACTGCTTCACCCCTGAACTTTCGAACATTAACTTAATTAATATACAGTTTGGAAAGAGAAGGACGGTCTCAATCGACAGAGATTTGGTTTGGAACAGTTTAACCTTAATACCCTCCCTATGCCAAGTGTGGAGTGAGCTGGTGCTTTGGTCACAGTGAGTGACTGCAGAGGCAGTATTAAGTGACAGCGGACCACACAGGGTGTGAAATGGTTGAGTGGAGAACAGGGTCAAAGGGTGTGTTTTCCTTCCCCGGACACAAAAGCGATTTGCTCGCTCAGAAACCAGGGATCATTGTGTTTTCCCTGTTTCAGTGATCAGTACAAAACTCAACCTGCTTCCGTAAAGGTGTCTGTGCTGCACCAAATAAGCTCGTGATATGAGTATGTTTTGATAACATTTACACCTTTGCATCTTTATGAGTGTAAAGGCATTGATTTTGTAGTTAGTAGAGAAGTGCCTTTTTTAAGACTCTCCTCTTTTTGTCACATGGTCATTTTGTTTTTTACACCTAGTTTGTTTAATAGTTTTTCTCTATAAATAATGCTGACAACTGTCAAATTTTTGCTTACCTATGTACATATTGTTTTAGGTAGAATCCTTATTATATTATATATCCTGACAATAATTTTAGTGGGGTTTAGTCATGGGGTTGAAGGGTGGGTGGGATTTTCTGACAAACATGCATATTTATATGAAACAGGAAACTTCTGTTGTGGGTACTGCGTTATGTCTGCCATTTTGCTCTACAAAAGAATGTGTTAGGTGAATTTTTTGTATCAGTCTGAATTATTTGTAGGAAGAAGCATCAAGCAGCCCATGTTGACTGCAGCAGATTTTATTTATCCATTTCACTTCTGGGGATAACAGTAGTGACATGCATAAGAATTATTTATTTTCAGTGGTACACACTTCATGACCTTTGTGCAGGATCACAAAGTTCTCGTGAATAGGTGCGATTCACATAGTTAATTATGCCGGACAAGTGCATTTTTTTTTTCATTTGGTTCTTTTATGTTAGCTGTATACTCAACAATTAAATTATTGATATTAAGCTATTCCTAGATATTAATATACATATCATAGAAAAGTGGAAGTTTTTTAGAAATAATTTTTGATTGTTGAAGAATGGTGGCAGAATTATCTTAAATGGCATTTCCTGTTTTGACATTTCTTTTGTTTGAGAATGATACGTTACCCATGATTGCATGATTTGTTGTTGTGGCTGCAGTTTAATTCTCGATCCAGGTGGGAGGACGGAGTGGCCTTCAGGCAGAAAAGGAATTACAAAGGGATGGGAAGAAAATAAACATGTCTAGAAAGATCTGACATCGAGACTATACTGAGGGAATATTAAGAATGTGGATGGATACAATAACTTGCCGTATATATATATTTTTTTTTACGTTTCACGTACTGTTTTTTAAATTGGTACATACATGAAGCCATCCATCCACTTCGTGGCCAGCTCTATACCTTCTGTGCCTCCATCCTGTCCTGTGGCTGAGCCTATCTGCCTACGCCTGCACCATGCACACCTACCTGCACCTGTGCATGCTAAAACTACTGTGAATATTGGAGTGGTGTGGATTTACTCTTGTGTGTTGTGGATCATTATTATTACCTATTCTATTTTTTATATTCCACAGAAGAAGAATATTTATGCATGATATATTGTCATTTTGATGCACAAAACCTTTTGTTTGAGAAAAATGGTATCTCCCAGCTAATGATCCCTACACTGTGATGTAGGTTTTACTGTATTTCTCTTGGGTTTGGTTTAATGCATTGAAAATTCTTCCATATAGTCATAGTTTTAGTATGACCAAAACATGTTGATTTTGCTTCTAACCAGCAGACAGAAGAGAAAAGGTTTAGAAATTCAATACTTCTTTGTGTATGAGTGAATACATGGGCAATTATTAGTAAGTACGAATTACATTTGTGTGTGCGTCTGTATGCGTATGAAAGTGAGAGTGCGTGTAAATGCATTTGCATGTATTCGATCCTTTTAAAGGTATGTGCTAAAATAAGTATTAACTGTCATGTGATTTAAACTATCAGTTTTCCCTGCCCCATGCAAAAATAACAGTGTTTGTGAACAGTTCAAGGAATGCACTGGAGGGGACTAAAATTCACTTTTATACATTTAAGGCTAATATCAGTGCACATCCCTACCTCAAATTAGTTTCACTTTAACTGTTATTTGTCATTGTTCCAAATTGACCTGTGACATGAAATGGAAGATTTTAAATTTTCAGGTGCATTATTTGTGAACATTTTGTCTCCTCCAGTTTCATTCAACTTGTTCAGTAACATTTTTATGAGAGAACTGGAATCTAAAAGTAGCAAAAATATGGTAAAAGTAGCATAACTGTGGTATGTCAATATCAAGTAATGTAACTGTGGAACAACTTGTTAATGAGAACTTGTGTTACTAATAAAAAAATTCATGTTTTAAAGAAGAACAAGTGTAACTTACATTAAGTGTTTGTGTGCTGTTTGTGCTTGCTGACGAGCTTCTCTCACCATTGACATTAATGCTTGATCTTTCTCACCTTCCTATTTTTTCGTCCCATATTTTTCTTATGTTATATTGCAGTGATTTTAAGAGTTCTGATTAGTGGTTTTAATTTTATTTTTTACCCACCTAATTATATTTCTTGGTGAGCAAAACAGGAACGGTATCCACCATTTTATATGGCTGTGGCAGGTTAATTGCTGAAAGCACAATCCACTTTACGGTTGAGATTTGTCAAGAGTACCCAACAATATGGAGGTATGTTTATTTCCTTCTTTGTTGGATGGAATAAAACAAAGTATGTTTAGAATAACACTTGAATTGGTATGGCAGAGTAACAGTTTGTGTGATGCCAGCCAGAAATGTTAATCTGTGATGGCTACAGTAACAGTAAGAAGGAAACACCTGGTTTAATGTGTTGTTGGAGGGGACTATGCCATTGCCCTGTACAGTGGACAGAATTGTATTTTACCTACTTTATTGTGTGGAAACAGTTTCACTTGGGTTGAAGACTTAATTGACGAAAGTATAAATTAAATATGAGTGCAGAGATGAAAAGGCAGCTTTGTATTAGTGTGCACTGTTTATGTGCAAGTAATAAGGAGAATCTGGCGGCAAATACACGTGCAGTTTATTTGGTAAAGTATACTACCCCAAAAGAAGAACATTGTAATTTCTGTATGTAAAAGTAAGTGAGACAGAGAAAGACAAAGCACATGTAGCATATTAAAAACCTAAAGATGCTGCAAAAAAAATGAAGATAGATTATGGCATAAAATAGCAGCTAAATGTACTCCTTATTTTGCTCAACAGAATTGCAGTTACAGTGTTGTATTCATCAGGTCATTGCCATCCTGAAACTATTCATTGTGTAATGTTCTGCATTGTGTGAGTTTCTTCAGTGGGAGTAAAATTTAAATCTATAAACAGTATTTTCAAATAAATGTGCACATATTTTCACACATATGAACATCAGTGATGTTCTGATTGTACAGTGTCCCGTCATATTGGTCATTTCTCTTAATTGTCTTGAACCATAACATTTCATAAGTGTAGTTCTTTAGTGAACAGTTTTCAGAATGTAAAATTTCTTCTCGTATGTACACTTAAATGTCAAGGAAGCAAATTGATTTGTCCTCACATGAAGTGAAGGTACATTAAATTCTTTGTGCTTTTGAATCTCTGTTTGACCATTTTGTGCAGTACAGTGTACTGATGAAACAAACATATGAGACGGGTGTGTTGATTGTTAGAATATACATTTTTGTCACTTGCCTCACTTATCAGAGAAATAGAAGCATCATGCAACACATTGCCTCAACTTGGTGTTGGTGTTCATAACACCAAATTTCATAAGTATTTAGGCAGTGTATTATATTCCAACTAACTGCACATATATTCAGTAATAAATACTATTTATGTCGCAGTAATTTCCCCTACACATTTCGGCCATCAGAGGCCATCTTCATGGAGAACTGCCAATGATGCCACAAACAGGTTATCGCCAAGTTTTGGCACAATAGTAAATAATAAGATCTGTATAATTGTCAGTGGAAGTCTGAAACATGTATGTGCTATTGTGTATTGTGTGGATAATGTACAGAAAGTAATACATCTTTCCAAGATTTTGGGAATGAAGCAATACGCATATTGTGCTATTCAGATTATTAATTCTGTTACAAGCCATTCTTTTTCCATGCATGAAGTTTGAAGAATTTTGTTCCAGTTTGCAGTATTTTATTTTTCAAAGTGTGCAAGATAATCCCATGTAACCTGACCTCTCCCAACAAAGCTTGGTGTTGCTAAGTACAGTCAGCAGACAACCAGATTACTGCTGCCTTAGGTAAGAAATCTTATGATATTGTCAAGTTTGGGAACATTTATGATCCTGCTGTACCAGCAGTTTGTTCATAATATTTCATGCATGATGAAGATACTGAACTGAGCTGTTTATGATGATTGATCATCACTGACAACTTAAATTTGATTTAGTATATATTTATGTTGTTTGAGATAAGTATGTTTTTGCTACAAGGGCATTGTATTCCTGAATATTCTGAAATTGTATGCAAAATAATAATAGTGTTGTTTATCTCATAATGTAATTGAAATTCTCAACCAGTCATAGGGGTTATCTTAAATAAACATCTTGCATTGAAATGTAAAATTACATGTACTGTGTGCTGTTGATCATGTCTAACAATAGCATGACTTAATTTGCAAAGAAGGAGTGGTGTAATGTCAAAGCAATTTTAATTGCAGGTCTTCATTCTCAAGTGTTACACATGGGCACCAGGTGGAAGTAATGATTTTATGGAAGGTATTATGTTTTTATGTTTAACTAAATTGTGGACGTAAATTATTATTTCATTTCATCTGCAATAGTACCAGAAATGGCAACCAGTGCAGTTGCTGTCATTATTTTTTCTGGCTGTTCTTCCTACTGCCCAATTATAACAACTTCAGTTTGAGAGTTGGTTATCAAACATTTTGTGATGTTTGGATAAGTATAATCAGACATTGGGAGAAAGCAGAAAGGAATTTATTTAGGTTAGCATGAACACATCTTTTATTTATGTATGCTTTATGTAATATTTCATTAAATTGCAACACTGATATTTAATTTTGTCTGTGCAGAATATATTTTGGATTATTTTATTGGCAATGCCCGTGCCATGAAAAACAAAACTGTAATTAAATTCCAGGCCTCATATTGGTTATCAGATTTGAAACACCCTTTGTGGCTATTGACCATTCTCAGTAAGAATTTTGGAAGCGATATTTGGCAGCACAATCACTTCAGCCTTCATGTAAATATCAATTGAAAGATACTGATTCCTGTAATGTCTGAATATATTTATCTAAAGAATTTATAGTAATATGTTGCTGACTACATAATATGTCAACCTTTTATTGTATTTTCAGTTATTAGGTCAACAAGGAAATGAATGCACCATCATCTCAGATTTATCAGCATGACGTGATAGGCCCAGTCAGTTTGACATTAATGTTCCTTCCCCTTTTAACTATCAGATATTGATTTTACTTGGCTTATTCTGCCACTTCAGTGACAAGTGGACAGAAGATTATGACATACACTGTCCTTATTTGGAAGAAGTATGGATATATGCAAGAGGATATTCCGTAGAATATTCATACTTCAAAATAGTGTGTCTTGCATTAAATATATCTAATTTATTGCGTCCCTTCTCCAGTTTACTTGATTTCTTTTCACTAATGTTACATTTTATTCTTTTTCATAACTTATTCAGTGCTTCGTTAAGTTAATGGAGTGTACCCCTCCCTGCATCACCCCATAGTCTCTTCACCTGGAATGCTGTGTGAGTATTTTCACCTTTGACCCAAGGACCTATGTATGGTATTATTTTCCAGTACCTTTAAATTCATAATCTTTCATTGAAAATCACGAGTGTTCAATTGCAGTTGGGACGTAAAATGTGCTTTTCAACCCATAGTGAACAACATTTACGTGTGATGTGTCGTAAAGACAGTCTCACATGATAGTAGAGTGCGTAGGATTTGTAATGTTTTCAGACTGTTTCTGTGATCACATTATGAACATTAGGCTCTAGTTTGCCTTAATGTGCAGTATTTAGTCATATTTATATTTAAAAATGGACCTAATTTCTTATAGTTGAGGGCTTCTGTCATTAATTGCTATAAATAACATTCTTAAAAATATAAATTTCCTCTGTTAGTTTTGACTTAGATATAACAGGACCTGTGAAATGGATAATTATGTCATGGTGTATTGACAGGTAATATAATCAGAGTGATAAAAGTTATAAGTCTGATATTTATGAATTCAAACTGTTAGTTTTATAATCTGTCATAAATTTATTAGCTTCGTAGTATAGATTCTGCATATGCTTTTTAAGCATACCAAATAGAATATCTCAGGCAGGAAGACCCAACCTGTTGATCATATATGAATGAATATATCATTTCTTTAAATTTAGTATCACACAGAGGTTGGGCAGTCCTGTCTTTAGGCATGCATTTTGTAGAAACAGTAGAACTGTAGTTTGGTTTAGTAGGTACAAATTTGTAAAATACTTATTCGCTTTTTTCTTTAAACGTATTGAACTAACTTAAGTTATTCCCTGCTGAAAGTATGTAGATCACCGCTGCATTCCTTGCCTGTTACAAATTCCAAAGCTTGCTAATTTGCTTCAAATATCTGCTTGCTAGCATTCTATGATAAAAGTTTCAACTGTATTGTGATGTCTGAACCCAAGCCATCAAAGACTGTATGCCGCAACTATTGTAGCAGTTCATATGAAAAATCAGACCATATTGTAATAATTTTATAATAATCAGTCACTGTACACCAACTGAAACTGCAATAGTTTCCTCAAGACAGAAACAGAAATGAGCATCAAAGAGACTTCTATGTATGGGGTAATGCCATGCATTATAACAACAATATTGAATGTCATATTTTGCTGCATATGGCATTTTAATTTTTGTGAGTGAATTTCTTTTGAGTTTATTTACCACTTTAATAGTTGAAAATCATGTTTTTAATTCACTCTGACATACACTGAAAATGTGCTTCAAATGTCTGTGTGAATCTGTGACATACATAAACATATTTTACATATTAATTTTTAAAAGTCATTACAGATTTCATCGTATGGAAACAGGGAGTGTTAGAATTACTGTGAGAATGTGGGACACCTGTGAGTGTACTATAAATATTGATTTCAAAAAGTTGTGTTAAACTTGTATATTAAATCCCCCTGGTGCTGTAGACTGAGTGTCAGATTTGAACATGTAACAGTATTAAAATTGAAAAAATGTTACACAGGGACCACTTTAATTACGTACAGGTCAAGGTACAGAGGTGTGAAGATATGTGGCAAAGACATAGTCTGTTTCAGTGTTTAGTCACTGGGAGGGATTTGTAGAAAGATAAGATAGCCTGATCTCCAGCTGGAATTTTAATAAGATATCCAGCGTGTAAAACTTGAGTACATAAGTGATAGTTGGCCTTCCTCTGTTACCTTCAGTTGTAGTGGTAAAGGCTGTGGTCATGACACAGCATTTGGAGTGGTGCAGAAATAGCTGATGCTAATAATAAGGGATTAAAAAAAACCTTTCCAATGACCCACTACCTGGCAGACTAATTTCTGTTTGTTACCTGAATGATTTGATGCTCTAAACCAAAAATTGAAGAATACATATTAATGTATCTTATTTTGAAAATATACTTACCTGAAGTACATTTGGTTCTGTATTATGTCTGAAAAGCCATTGAGAATTTTGAAAGATTCATTGCTTGGGTGGCTGTTCTATAGCTTGTAGGCGCTGTTCTTCACCTAGCTGTAAATACTGTGGTGCCTCCTCCTGCAATAATCATGTCATTTGTTGCATGCTGAAAACACTTCTGATGTATCTTTACTTTGCTTTTATGTTTCACAGCGTCACCAACCACTGTAGTTGACAAGTGGTGAAGGGTTGCTCGCTGATATACCAGCAGATGTGATATTGAATGGTGGTGGTGGTGGTGGTGGTGATGGAGGCTACATGTGAAAAAGAACATTGTGACAAACAGTTCAGATTATGGCCAAGTTTTTCCTTTATAATCATTATTACAAGCGAAACTTGTATAAAGATTCCAAGTGTCTGTTAATGGTGTTGTTCCCTTCCCAGAGGCAAGGCTTTGTATTTGTTGTCCTGTGGTATTTTGTGGTTTGTTATTGTTGTACTTTAATATGTGTTTAAACTTTGCTTACAGCACTGCTGGTAGCTGGTAGTCATGTTTAATACTTCTTCATTAGTATGCTTATTTTCACTTTAATGTAGAACTTTAATAATTTGTGCTTGTAGTGTAGTTATGTCTTCAGAGCCATAAAATGTAGCCATAGTAGTAGTGCTGTGCTCTGCTCAAAGATACGTAGTGGCAGCTAACCTAAGTAACTTAATGTATTCTGTTCCAGTTGGTGAAGTCGTAGTGGACAAGTGGATGTAAAACATGCCATATGCTCATCATAACAGCTTCAGAATAAGCCAGCAAGTGCTTGATACTAATGCAGTAATATTTTCAATAAGCACACTGGATTAGAGACTAAAACAGCTTGAATCAAAAATCTAACCAAGCTGGGAGTACAGTATGTCACTGACTTGACAATGAGCATACTTAAGTTTATTTCTCTCATTCTATCACCCCCCCCTCCTCCTCCTCCTCCTCCTCCTCCTCCAAAGATGTGTTTCTCTGTTTAACAGAGCGGCTGTACTTGCCAACTTTTTTTTCTTTTTTGGTGTTATCTGCACTAATCCTTGTGGGGGACAACTCCTTAACAACTTTGGTTTGTCATTTTTCATCATTTCACAAGTGAATATAGTGTCCCATTTTCATTTTGTCTTCTCCTTCTGTCCCATGACAGTGATTCCAAAGAGTTTTGTGTTGTTCCACACCCAGAGCCCTGGACAGGCGCCAGTCTGGAACGTGGGACACTGAACCAAAACCCTTCATCCCTTTTGTAATATCCCTTAGACAATATGCAGTAATTTTTGTTGTTGTTATTTATTTAAAAAGTATACAGATGGAAAAGTTGATAGTGAATATTTGTATTCAAATAAACATCCTCAACAACAAACAACAAGCTCCATCGTCTTCCTTCCAATGCACAAAGGAACAATCAGGACTATCAAGGACTTCACTGCAACTCTGTGATTGAAGGTGCGACTGATTAAATAAGAAAGGGTTTTTTT
>JGI24700J35501_10929947_pt1 | contig 10736 bp, 8 predicted proteins | sample TergutTh196P1_FD_35501 | JGI IMG/M metagenome (IMG submission 35501) | reverse complement strand
GGGCTGGCCCCCAGCGGGGTGTGGGGCAGAGCCCCACGGTTTTAAACGAGAGTTTGTACCCATTTTTTTGATAGAATGCGCCAAAATGCTATTATGGACTTTATAACCTCGTCCGACATGGCTAAGAGGAAAACTAAGTATACTGGTAGACCCATTCTAGCCCCTAAAAATGCCAAAGGAACGCCGATTGCGTATACAGTTATCATCTCCACGCAAAAACACCACCTCGTGTCCCCGCCGCTCCGTAAAATGCCCACAATCATTATAAAATTGCACGTCCGAAACACTATCATTGCGGCGGAAATCATCATCGTGTAGATTATAGTCTGCTCCACCTGTGGCGAAAAATTATAAAAACCTGCCAAAATAGGCGAAAATACCACAAATAACCCGCCCATGATAAGGCTAATCGCTACGCCGCAAATAATGCACCAATGAGCGTATTTTATAGCCAATTTCGGTTTGCGTTCGCCGAGCGTGTTCGATACTATTATCCCAGCCGAAATCGCCAAACTGTTCCCGAAAACCTGAAAAAGATTTGTCATTGCCATAGAAATCTGCACCGCCCCCTGTGCCTCCGTGCCGACAATCCCGTATGCCACATTGTATAAACTCACGCCGACAGCCCAAGTTACCTCGTTAAATATGATGAAAACGCCGACTTTCAAGAATTTCCGCAGAAATAGCAGGTCAAAATCAAAATACTGCCGAATCGAAGCCTTAACCTCCAATTTATATCGCCGAATAAAAAATTCCTGTGCCGCAAGCTCCACCGCACGAGAGATTACCGTCCCCATCGCCACGCCCGTAATCCCCAATTCTAGCACAAAAATAGCAAAAAAATTTAACACAACATTTGTGGATAAGGCGATAGCCGTGGTAATCATCGGGAATTTTGTAAGACGCATACTCCGAAGAGCAGCGTTGCGGGTAAATGTTATAGCCATGATAAAATAGCTGACGGCGACGATTCGCAAAAAGCTAGCACTCATCTCAATGACTTCCAAGTCCTGCGAGTAGATTGAAATAATCTGTCTAGGGAAAAAGAAGGCAGCCCCAAAGAACAAGAGTGCCGTGAGACCCGCCCCCATAAAGCCAATTCCCATAATTTTATGGATACTCCCAATATCGCCCTTACCGAAGAATTGCCCGCTAAACACCCCTGATGCACTAATTATACCAAAAATCATCAAGATATACAAAAAGGTAATCTGATTTGCCAACCCGACTGCTGCTACTTGCGAAACCCCCAATGCTCGCCCAATCATCAGCGTATCTACCATATTGACACTGGCATTTAGCACCTCTTGCAGGGCAATGGGAGGTGCTATTGAAAAGAGCAGCTGCCCAAATTTCTTCTGCGTTTCTGTTAGTTTTATCAAGGTTTTAGCCCTCCATCGCTATTTTTGTATTATAGCAGACTTTTGGACTAGGTGCAAGAAAGGGTGCGAAATGCTACCGCTTGCATTTTTCCTGGACTCGAGGGCGGTTTTGGCAATTTTTTAAAAAAGTATTAAAAAAGTGTTAAAAAATGTTGACAACTTAAAAAGTTTCATGTACAATAAAATTCAGTAGCAAGGGTGGCGAAACGGTGGCAAGAGTGGCAAGGGTGGCAAGATTATATTAAGGGGTGCAACAAAATATGGACACTAGGTGTGGGGCAAGGTCTGCGGTTTTTGAGACAAATTTATTATATGGAGGGAATTTTATTTTGAAATTATTAGTTGTGGTGTTGGCGTTTATGAGTATGTTATTTGTCAATGTACGTGCTGAAGAAACAGGAGAGATAGAAAGATTTTTCGGCATAATAAATGCTAATAGTGTGAATATAAGGCAAACGCCTGATGTGGATAGCGATGATAACATTATTTTTCAAGCCAATAGAGGGCAATCCTTGGAAATTTTGGATTTTGCAGGGGATTTCTTTTCGATTAATATAGGTGTTTTTGAAAATGTTTTTGTCTTTAGGGAATTTGTTGACATAATATTGGACACAATAGACGAAGAACCTCAAGGCAGTAGCGTTTATGGCGTTGAATGGGTAAGCTGGTGGTATGCTCGAAACCACATAATAAGGACACGAGTGCCGCTATTGATTACCGATGTTGGAACGGGTATTACCTTTTGGATGGAGAGTTTTTCAAACGGCAGTCATGCCGATGTTGTAACGCTGACCCGAGATGATACCGAGGCACTACGCAGAGCCTTTGGTGGTCGTTGGACCTGGGATACTCGTGCTATTTTGGTTACGGTAGATGGAAGAACCTTTATTGCTTCTATAAGCGGTATGCCTCATGGCGGCAATGGCGGAAATTACGTGAATGGTGTAAACGGTCAGTTTTGTATACATTTTCCAGAGAGCAGGACACATAATGGGAACAGACGACATGAGCGAGATCATCAAAATAGCATTTTAGAGGCGTTTAATAGCTTTAGGTAGTCGAAGCTATAGGTCGTGTTAAAATCGTGGGGACTTTGGCGGAGGTTGCACAATTTGTTGCAACCTCCGCCGTGCAAGTTGATTTCGTCTAACTTGCCGCTTTCCAGTATTTGTATCGGGAAAACATCATAAATACAAGCCGCTTTCCGCTTTTCGAACTGCCAACCGCCGCTCTGTATTGTTTGTTGGCTCACTTATCATCATGATGTCCCTTGCAGGAGATTATTTCCAAATTTCCGTACTCGTCCATATCGTATTCTAGGCGGTTAAATTTATCAATTTCACGAGTATAGCCTCTTTTGTGCTTTAATTTTTCGGGATGCCCCAAGCCTTTCAATAGCCCTTCTCGCTCTATGTTTTTGATTAAATCGGCTATTTTATTGAATTTTTTCCTGTCTGTGTTACCCCATTTTACATATTCTTCAAAAGCCTCGAGGGTAAACGTGGTTTTCATCTTACTCATGCCTTATTACCCCATGTGGCACGTGATTCTTCACGTCGAGTTTCCAAAAAATTCATGAGTTCGTTCGTTTCCATGCTGTCAAAACTCTCAATTTCTTCCATTGTGAATGAAATTGTTTTCCCCTCACGTAATTGCTGCTCCGACCTGGCAATCTTGGCTAAAAACTCCGTTTTTTCCTTTTCTCTATCGTAAAACGGCACACCTGTTTCCCTATCCACTGGAATATTTAATATTACTTGCTGGCTCATAATTTCCTCCTGTGAGTTGCTTTTTATCGCGGAATTATCGGCGTACCCAGTCGTCTAGGCGACCAGTGGATTATGTCAGCAATATTGTTACTTATTGTTCAGTTAATTTTACAACTTACAACCCAACAGCATTTACACCGTAAATTGCTTGTTCATTCGTAAAATTGTCAAAAATCAACTGGTCGATTAAACCTTGCCGTGAAAACGGCATAAGGTCTAAATATCTTCGAGCAGACTGAGCAGCTTGCTCACTCCAATTAGCATTTATACTATCTACACCGTGTGTTGCTTCTTCCACTGTAAAGTTCTCAAAAACTAGTTGGTTAATTAAACCTTGTCGTGAGAATGACATATTGTCCAAATGTCTTTGGGAGTGTCGAATAGCTTGTTCATTCCAATTAGCATTTATACTGTCTACACCGTGCACTGAATCTTCAAACGTAAAATTGTCAAAAATCAGTTGGTCAATTAAACCTTGTCGAGAAAATGACATTACCTCTAAATACCTTTGTGCAGCCAATCTAGCGTTTGTTTGTCCAGCGGTTTCTGTTGTGGGATTAGCCGAGGGTTGTTCTGGTTGTGGTGCGGGAACAGTGGCGGTGGGAGGTTGTTGCACAACCTGATTACGCACCCAATCCGCAGGACGACCCCAAATAAACGCATCGTCAATATGGTCAACTGGCGACCAATCTGTTATATTCCCAGCCAGTTCCACAAGTCTCAAATTAGGCAAATTCGCAAGAGGGCTTATGTCCGTTATTCCGCTACTGCTTAAATACAAATCGTTCAAGTTAGTAAGCCCAGTAAGCGGCGTTAAATTTGAAACATTGGTCTCAAATAAATCTAAAATCGTCAAGTTTGTAAGCCCTGCAAGCGGTGCTATATCAAAAATCGGATTGCTGTTCAAGCCCAACCTTGTCAAATTCGTAAGCCCACTAAGTGCTGTTATTTCGCTAATTGGATTAAACGATAACTGCAAATTCCTTAAATTAGTTAATCCTGCAAGCGGAGATATGTCGGTAATGTTGTTATCCGATAAATCTAGTTCTGTCAAATTTGTCATATATCTTAATTGTTCAATGTCTGAAATATTGCGGAAAGGGAGTGAAAGTTGAGTTTCCGACGTACTTATCTGCTCCCCACCAATCGTGATAAATTGGGGAATATTCCCTGCGGTAGCTGGCAGCGGCGTAGGCAACGGCGAAACAGGCGGAGCAAACGCTATCGGCGGCGGCGTGGCTTGTGCCAACGGCGGCAAAGTCGGCAAAACAGGCACAGCCGCAACCGCATTTTCACCACCCCCACCTCTCGCCACCATAACCGCAGGATTCGACAAGAACCCACCAAACATCCACCCCTCGCCACGGTACGTATCCACACGCACCCAACCACGCTCATAATCAAGCACCGTAACCACATCTCCCCTGCGGAAGAACGCAAACGCCGCAAAATTATTCCCTGCTCCTCGGCGGACGTTCACGGAATTGGCAAAATCCACCGTCGCCACGCTCCCTATCGGAAACATCTCCGCAGTCAACAAATGCGGCGGCGTTCTCCCCTCGGCTGGGGCGGCGGCGAAAGTGGCGGAATTCCTGGACAAAAACGCCGCCGAAATCCAGCCCTGCCCACGGTCGGTGTCAATCCGCACCCACGCACGGCTGTATTCCAGCACAGTAACCTGCGTTCCCCTCGAAAGGAACGTAAAAGCGGCGTGTTCCAAGCCTGGCCCACGGCGGACGTTCAAAAAATGGCAATAATCAATCGTCTGCACCGAGCCGACTGGGAAATTTTCGGCACGCAACTGCGACAGCAAGGTCGGCGACCCAACATTGGCGAAAGTCGGCACAGCCACGGTTGCTGTTATCAGCACGCTAAATGCGACAAACGCCACCCAAAATTTCCGTGTGAAAAACATTTTTGTCATTTTCGATTTCATAATAATCTCCTTTATGATATGATATTTTCGCAATTTCCGCTGTACGCAAATTGACATACTCCCCATAGCTAAAGCAAGGGGATTCAAGAATACAAGCGATACTAGCTGACTAACGCCAGTCTAACGGTATCTCTTCCCAAAGTAGATGCCCCTACTTGTAGAATATTTTTTGCGGCGTTGAAGTCTCTATCGTGTTCCACGCCACAAGCAGGACAAACCCAAGACCGTTGACTTAACGGCAATTCTTCAAGTCTATGGTCGCAGTTAGAGCAAGTCTTGCTAGACGGATAGAACCGAGGTATTTCGACAACCGTAGTACCGATTTTGGCGGCTTGATATTTAAGGATTTGCACGAATTTACTATGTGATAGGTCGGATATTTTCTTACCCCATAGCCTTTGCATAGCTTTGATATTTAAATCCTCAATGAAAATAAAGGCGTATTCGCCGCACAGATGATTCGCTAACTTAAAATGGAAATCCTTACGCAAATTAGCTATACGTTCGTGGGCTTTCGCCAACTTTAATCGTGCTTTTTTGCGGTTGTTTGAGCCTTTCTTCTTGCGAGATAGTTCTCGGTTTAACTTGGCTATGAGGTTAGAATTTTGTTTGAAGAACAACGGCGAGGTTATATCACACCTATCGCTTGCAGCGAGGAAATTTTTAAGCCCAAAATCAAAGCCGACCATTTTACCAGTTCGTGCTAAGACCTCGGAGGGCATATCCTGCTTGCATACGATGAATATGTGTATAGAGCCTGTGGTGGAGCGTTTTACGGTTATAGTTTTGACTTTGCCGTCAATCTCACGAGATTTGGAAAACTTGTATTTTACGCCTTTGATTTCGATGATATTACCGTACAGCTTGTATCCAGTTTGCTTTAGCGTGAATGATTTATACTTCACTAGCTTTCTGAAATTTGGCGGACTAGTGCGTACTTTGCGTTTGAGGTTGCGAAAAAATAGATTATAACCACGGTCAATGCGTTCTACTATATCTTGAATAGCTTGTGAATTTAAGGCTTTCCAAGACGAGAACTTCGTAGTCTTCTTCAGCTTGGTTATGTGCTTTTTCAAGGTGTTTGTGGACAGGTGCTTGCCAAACATCTTATAATATCGTTTATGTAGGGCGATACAGTGGTTGTATATGCGACCTGCCAAATATATGTCATCATGTAAGTGGCGATTACGCCTGGAACGGTATAGCTTAAAGCAATAGGCTTTTAACAAGTTATTTCCTCCTCCCTGAAGTTTGTTGATTTTCAATATATTGCTTGATTATTTCAAGTGGTGCACCACCTACAGTTGAAACAAAATAGCTGTTAGTCCAAAGAGTAGGACGGCGAGGTTGATAATACCCCACGACTCACTTACATTATGACACAAATTTTTTATCCTGTCAAATTTATTTTCAAAAAAATTTTATTTGCATTTTCGCATAAAAAATGATATGATTATTTTCGTGATTAAAAATTGAAAATGGAGATTTTATGGAAAATATGGAAAATTATAGATTTGATTTTGACCTAGCAATGAATCGTGAGCCAGAGAGCGGATTCCTGGCGTTTGGGGCGGACGGCGTGATTGCCGTGAACCGCCCTGGCGAGGCACCGTTTTCCGTGGCGGTCGGCGACCTCGAAGAGGCTCTCGTCAAGGCTGGCGTGGGATGCGGTCTGCTGTACGTCAAGCGGAAAGGTGCGGTGGACTTGATTCTGTGCCGTTTTACCATGGCTTGCCTCAAAAAAGCGGGCGATTTCTGCAAAGTCGTGAATTATTGTATTCAAACTGGGACGGCGTTTTTGCCCAAAGATGTCGAGGTCGAAGTGTGCGAAAAATGCGGAAAACCGCTGATGGAAGAGGTCAAAGTCTGCCTGTTCTGCTACGATAAATTCAGCGTCCTCGCGCGCGCGGGCTCGTACTTGAAACCCTATAAAAACGTCGTTTTTGTGGCGCTGTTCCTCTTTTTTGTGAACGCACTCTTCTTTCTAAGTGCGCCGCTGGTTAATCGGTTTCTGATTGACGATTTCCTGCGGCCGCAAGTCGGCACACCCTCGCAGATTATTTGGATTGCGGCGGCGATGTTTTTGTTACGCCTAATAGGAGAGACCGTTTTTATCATTTCCGCCAGAATGTACAACGAGGCGACCATCAAATACTGCAACGATATGCGTGTTATGGCGTATGACAAGCTGCAAACGCAGTCAATGTCGGCTTTCTCGAAACGCACGCCTGGCGATTTGATACGGCGGATTATGGACGATACGGCACGAATTCGGGAGTTTATCACGGATATGGGGCGTTGGTGCGTCAGTTTGGTCATTGAAACGGTCATTGTCTTGACCATTCTAATGATTACGGACTGGCAGTTGACTTTGCTCGTCTTTTTGCCTGTGCCGTTCGTGGCGATTTTTATGTCTCGATTTTGGACGTTTATCCGTGCACGATATGAGCGGCAATGGCGGAAACATTCACGTTGCCAGTCGATTTTGCACGACATTATAAAGGGGATTCGGACGGTCAAATCGTTCGGCAACGAGGAGCTGGAAATCCGCAAATATGCGAAAGCGGAGCAGGATTTGGCAAAGATGCGGTCGGCGAATGAGTCGCTGTGGGCGCGGCTGTTTCCGTGGCTCACGTTTTTCACAGGAATCGGCGAGTTTATCATACTTCTCGTGGGTGGCTATGCGATTTTGCGTGGCGACATGAGTTTGGGCGTGATGATACAATTCACGATGTTTGTGGGCTTTATCTATGGGCCGTTGCGGATTTTGGTGTCGTTCCCACGCTGGCTCGGCGAGGCGACAACGAGCATGGTCAAAGTCTTCGAGTTGCTGGACGAGGAGCCCGACATTGCCGAGCAGGAGAATCCCAACAATGTGCCGATTGCGGGCGGCGTGAAATTCGAGGGCGTTTCCTTTGGGTACAAATCCTATGAACCCGTGTTAAAGGCTGTAAATATCGACATCAAGCCAGGCGAGATGGTGGGGCTGGTCGGCAAATCGGGCGTGGGCAAATCGACGCTGATTAACCTCGTCATGCGGCTGTACGACCCGAATGTCGGCGCTGTCAAGATAAACGACACCGATATTCGTGAGATTTCGCCAAATTATTTGCATGAGAATATCGGCGTGGTTTTCCAGGATTCGTTCCTGTTCGCAGGGACTTTTTACGAGAATATAGCGTATGCCAAGCCCGATGCGACTTACGAAGAGGTAATAGCGGCGGCGAAGGCGGCGAACGCCCATGATTTCATTGTCAAGACGGCGGACGGTTACAATACGTTGATAGGCGAGGGCGGCGAGTCGATTTCCGGCGGCGAGCGGCAGCGGCTGTCGATTGCGCGCGCGATTATCAAGAATCCGCAGATTTTGATTTTGGACGAGGCGACCAGTTCGCTCGATGTGGAGACGGAGGCGGCGATACAGGCTAGTTTGGACGGCCTTATCAAGGGACGGACTACGATTGCGATTGCACACAGGTTATCGACCTTGCGGAACGCCAGTCGGTTGATTGTGCTGGATAAGGGGACTGTGGCGGAGGTTGGCACTCATGCGGAGCTGTTGCAGAGCAAGGGGATTTATTATAATTTAGTGATGGCACAGCGGCAGAGTGCGGCTAAGGCTTGATTTGGGGAACACAAAAACGGCGAGTTGGTGGCGATGATTGGGAAATAGGATATATTTGCATTTTATTTTCGCATATGCTACAATTACAATAAAAATCAAGCGAAAGGAGATTCAACATGAACAAACAAACCGAATCAAAAGGAGCAGAATCCGCAGGCACTGTACAAGGCAACGTAAGTGCGGCGAGCATCGCCTACGGACTGGACAAATTCGCCACCCCAAGAGGACACGGATTTGCGGCGGAACGTGCGAACCATTTGAGAGACAAAATCTCGGGCAAAAACGCCGAACTAGTGGGCGACAACAACGCCAAACACGGAGCCGACCGCATAGTTGACGGCGTGGCTATCCAGTCGAAATATTGCAATTCTGGCTCAAAATGTATTTCCGAATGTTTTAAAGACGGGCAATTCAAATATTATAACTCGGACGGCTCGGCTATGCAGATTGAAGTGCCGTCCGACAAATACGATGCCGCCGTGAAAGCCATGGAAGAGCGTATTCGCAAAGGGCAAGTCAAAGGCGTGAGCGACCCCAACGAGGCGAAAAATTTGGTAAGAAAAGGACATTACACCTATGAACAAGCCCGCAATATAGCCAAAGCGGGCAACATCGATTCTATTGCTTTTGACGCTGTAAACGGCGTAATTGTCGCAAGCATTACCACTGGCATAAGTGCCGCCCTCTCCTTTGCGACTTCCATTTGGAACGGCGAGGATTTTGACGTTGCCCTTAAAAATTCCGCCATTGTCGGGCTGAAAGTGGGTGGTACGACTTTCGTAACGGTCGTGCTGTCGTCGCAACTATCAAAGGCTGGGCTGAACAGTTTTCTCTTGGGCAGTTCCCAGCAACTCGTCAAATTGATGGGTCCGAAAGCCTCGGCGGTCATCGCAAACGCCTTGCGGACGGGTGGCGTTAAAATCTACGGTGCGGCTGCCATGAACAATGTCGCTAAATTATTGCGTGGAAACATTATTACGGGTGCAATATCGATTGCCGTACTTTCCAGCGTGGACGTGGTCAACATCTTCCGTGGGCGGATTTCGGGAGCACAGCTGTTTAAGAATATAACAAGCACGGCGGCGGCTGTGGCGGGCGGAACGGCGGGATATATCGGCGGTGCGGCGGCTGGTGCGGCTCTCGGCACGATGATTTTCCCAGGCGTGGGTACGGTCGTTGGCGGAATTATCGGAAAATTCGGCGGTGCGTTCCTGGGCGGCAGTGCCGCAAGCAAAACCGCTAACGCTGTAACAGGTGCTTTTATCGAAGACGATGCCGACGAGATGGTCGCAATTATAGAAAAGCGTTTCGTGCAACTGTGCGAAGATTATTTGCTAAACGAGAAAGAAGCCAAGGAGGTTGTCGACTCGTTGAGTTCGGCATTATCGGGCGGCACGTTAAAAGATATGTTCGCAAGCGGCGACAGAGAGGATTTTGCGGACGATTTGTTGCGGCGGAAAATAGAAGACGTGGTTTCCGAACGCCAGCGGATTGTTTTGCCGTCCCTTAGACAGCTGAATGACGGCTTGCGTGTTGTTTTGGAGGATATAGCTGATAGTCAAAATGTTGCCTTTTAAAGGCTTGATTTTACCTCCTTATCTTAAAGAAAGCCACCCGCTGCCGCAAAACCTCCGCCTGCGAGTTCAACTCCTCCGCCGCAGATGCCGACTCCTCCGCCGATGCGGAAACATCAGTTACAACCCCCGCTATCTCCGTTACCCTTAAATTTACCTCGGTAATCGACTCCAACTGCTCACTAGAAATATCCGCTATCTCCGAGATAAGCCCCGATATTTCGCCAATATTCCCCTCTATCGTGTCAAACGCCGATACCACAAGGTTTGATGCCGATAACCCATTGTTTACGTGCTGCGCATCTTCTTCTATTATCCTTGTCGTCTCCAATGTGGCATTTTGGCTTTTGCCAGCCAAACTACGCACTTCGTCCGCTACCACCGCAAAACCCTTGCCGTGTTCGCCAGCCCTTGCCGCCTCAACGGAAGCGTTTAACGCCAGCAGGTTCG
>JGI24700J35501_10929948_pt1 | contig 10739 bp, 5 predicted proteins | sample TergutTh196P1_FD_35501 | JGI IMG/M metagenome (IMG submission 35501) | reverse complement strand
AGAGAGAGAGAGAGAGAGAGAGAGAGAGAGAGAGAGAGAGAAAGAGAGAGAGAGGCAGACATATAGACAAAGGGAGAAGGCATTGAGTTCTCCACAGCGTCCATTTACACGTAAGAAAATCGACAATAATAACAGCTAACAGCATTGTCGGTTGCGAAACAAGTGCGCTGGACAGAAAGAACACTGCTGCGAAAGATATGGCGAGTATAGCGGACACGTTGCGCTGGAAGATTTTATTAGTTGCAAACCTGTTTTCACGTTGAATCAGAGTGCCTTTTGGGTCGGTGCGTTGTGTGGTTGGGTTATTGCTTCCCGACTTTTCGAAGAAACGTACCGCCTTCATCTCCAATATTACGAGTCCGTGATTTGACTCATAACCCTGAGGATGACCGCAGTATATTTCTTCGGAACTTCTGGAACAAATTACCCAACCACACGACGCAACAACCCAGAAGAACTTCCTCAACAATCACGCGGCGGAAACCTCAAATCACCATTTTTGTATTATTAAGAATATACTTATTTTTCTGATTATTTTATCTTCCTCATTCATTGTAGTTTCTTTGTGCATTATTTATTTTATATGAAAGTATGAACCAATAAAAATTTTCATAATATTTGGATGAAGTAAACTCAGTGGAGAGAAAGTACTGAATATTCTTTTACGAAATTATTGACAATCTACTCAGTAATTTGGCAGTGCGTTTCTCACACATTAAAAACATGAAACTTTCTGGCCTACTGAATTACGGGAACTTTGACGCGTGTTTTAAATGTAACTGGTATGCAAAATTAATATATGAGGGTGCGTTCGACAGTGCTTTGCTGACGAATGAATTAATGGTGTTTTATGGTTCAGTAGAGAGAAAACACCCTTACGAAGTTCTACAGTTCGGTCCTCGCTCTTATTGTCCTCCGAAAATAAACCGATGCAAAACATTCGTCGCCTTATTCATCTTTTGCTACGGGTTGGTCATCATCATACTCTCCAAGTTCACTTGTCATTTCTGCTCCCTGTCACAGAGTCTTTCGCGGAGGACACTTTGGGAAACATTGTTTTAACGGAGAGCTTAGATTTCCGACTTGGCAATTTTTAAGCCACTTTTTTTCCGCTGCATACTTTTCCTTCCAATAGAAATTTTAATGCCACTTTTCTTCTTTAATTTTAATGCAAGCTGGTAAATGTCTTCTTGAGACAATCCGAAAAGCAATCCTCAGTGAGAATTCAGTCACAGAAAAAGTAACTGAAAGAAACTGTTTGCTACCCAGAATAGCATTTGCAACTTTAAAATTCTTCTCGGGGTCTTAAGGTAACATTCTGTAATACGCTTGCAGTTCTAGCTACTCTTCAAGGTCCCTTTTCCTTGTTCGGTATGGACTGCGCGGCAGCTTTCATACGTGTGTGTCCCAGTATTTCCTCCCAGGCATCAGGACTTACAAATTCCGCATTTAAATAATGTATAATGGTAACAAATGAAAAAATATGAGCATACGTTGCCGAAAGTATACTGTATTCATAACATGCGGAAGCCCCTATTAAAGGCTCTGCAGACTCACCATATTAGGTACATTCTTTTTTAAAGTCACCTGTGTTTCGTCTATGTAGCAGCGCATCGTTATTACGAATGTACATGCCTGCAATAAAACAGCATAAAAAATGGATTGTATTAGAATACTTTGATAGCTAACGTTGCTTACTCTCAACAACAATCGGCAAAATTTTCAGAGCGCTGTGAAACTACAGACTCATTACAAAGAAGAAGAAGGCAATGGGTTTTAGACGGCGGGTCCCTCGCAAGTGTGTCGTACCCGGTGACCTTCTCATAACTAAGAAAAAATAAGCTGTCGCCATTATTTTGTTCTTGTTTACATTTTCAATTTATTTTTGCCTTTTTAAGTAAACGTTTTATCAACTGAAAAAATTGAAACAATAAAGAAAGTAAGTAATGTTTTTTGTGAGTCCAGAATTTATTCCTTGCATTATATGACTATTTTTACCAGACAAAATTACTAACAAATATCGGTAATACTGGTGTCTAACATCTTTATACAACAACAAATATTTTATTGTAACAACAACTTCCCAAATTAGGAACACCCCCGTGCCTAATATGGTGAAAGGCACCAGTTGCATGCCCACATAACGTGCGGAATAATAAGCCAGATGAAAATAGTTTCCTCACTGTCTGCTACTTCTAAGGTGTAATATAAAGTATTCATGTCATTATCAAATAATTACATCGCTTTTAGGCGCTATTAGGCTCGTCACGTCCGTCCGTCCGTCAGTATGTATCAGCGCGGCTCATAGTGGACGGATTTCCATGAAATTTGATACTGGGGACTTTAAAGCTGTCGAGAAAATGTAAATTTGTTTAAAAGAGACAAAAATATCGGAAACAAAACATTAAGACCTACGTACGTTTTACGGTTGCCGGTAACATTAAACAGTGATAAAAGCACTCACTTAGAGTTAAATGTGTCATGCCGTTAAGTTAGCGGAGGAGATGTAATCATTACGTGAACACGTCACAGTGTTATACGTATATTGTCTTCTTGTTCCTTTTACTCAATCAGCGTCTAAAAGGCCGTCCCTATATAAATGTTTCCCTGACGCTGGCGCGACTTAACCCCGTAGCTATTCCACCCCTTGCCTGGAATTTGCTTGCTTAGCTTTGCTGCATGGACTCACACTGCTGTGTCCCGACCTGCAATGACTATACACGCAATTACGAAATATGTAATATGCATCGACGAGGGTCTAACCCAGACACTCTTGTTTAGTCAGCCCGATATTGTAGGTTACTAGAATAGCTATTTATGTAATGCGTTCTCAGTATTACGCATTTACGTTCGGATGGATATTAACTGCTCCTACAACGCAGTGACTTAACATAGCTCAGCGTACTCTTCTTTACAGGAATGAACAAATATTCATGACCCTAAACCTCATACAGAATGTCCGCAAAGTCTTATTCGTATATTTAAAATATTTTTCAGATTTAAATGTAGTCTCTAGGAAATTTTTCCGTAACTTAAATGGTGTATGCGTGAATTATAGTCCACCTCAACATTGGTACACTTAGTGGTCCTGATCATGATCACATCACGTCGATAGTCCAGTTATGACCACGTATGGATCAACATTGTTTTCACCATACTTTGGATTGTTTCGATTATCCTTGCACGAAATTTTTCATTGTCCTCCACAGATGTTCTGACGACATAACACTTCATATACTCCCACAAAAGAAATGTTTAAGACCGTGCTATCAGGGGAGCAGAGGGGCCAGGAGATGGGTCCAAACCTCATATTAACCTCGTGAGTAGTGGGGCTTGAACGTGACTTGAAATGAAGGAAAGAAGGAAATAATAAAGTGTCAGAAAAAGGAAAGTCCAGTTTCTTATACAAAGGCCAAGTTGTGCTAAAAGTATTACGAGATAAGCGAAGTTTGTGGAGACAGAAAAAGTAAAAACCGAACGGATGATAAATGAAGCCAGAAATGATTGAATGTTATAAATTTATTCGAAGCGTGAACAGGCAGACCAAAAAATACTTTATTACCCATGCTGCAGAAAACCCATGAAACGGACCAAGAGATTTATGTTATGTTTGATACAGATGGCAGCATTAAAGTTTCATGTTGTTCAAAAACTACAGACCAAAGTCAGAATGGAAAGTACTATGCCTTCAAGGGTTTCATACTTGACCTTATTCAAAAAATGACAGATCCAGCAGGGTGAGAACACGAGAATTATAGCGGGAACAATATATCGCTAGCCTCAAAGTCAACAGCAGGGACACCATGGAAAGGCGAATGACGGCCGGCGGCAGATCCAGCTCACCGTCTACACGGTGGACTCGAAATTCATAAGACGTTTCATGTTCTAACAAATGGGAAAAATAAGAGTGCGACCATGAGAGAATGTAGAATAAGAATCACACTAAATTCAGTCAAACACAATCATTATTTATTCAAGTGTTAATTCAATTACACGTTCGGCCCGGTAGGTCATTATCAGATTGACCGAGAATACATGATTATGTTCACAATTATATGAAAATTGAGATTAACAATTTATATTGTTATGTCGAGTGTATAAATATGTAACATAACGGGGCAACCTTGAGAATGGGAATCAAATAATTTTTAGGAATGAATCTGGAATATGTAAAACACTTAAAAAGTTAAAAGATTAAAATTAAAGGAGAGGTAGGCGTTTCTTCAGACGGCCTGTACGTTTATGTTTGTGTGTAGGGGTCTCTTGTGACGGAGTCGAATATTTCCAAATTGAGTGGCGTGTACTTTATATGTCATTTGAAGGACTTGAATGTGATATTAATAAGTTAAAAAGGAATGAACTAGCAGAACTTAGTAACATGGAAGTGAAAATTTGTTTGTTTGTGAAGTGAAAATTTAGAGATGAAATGAAAATTAACTTATATGAATCGGCTTATCTTATATATCCACATTTTTTAAGAGTTGTGTTCGGTTCAACTATCAGATGTTCCACATTATAGGCCCACTTAGTCTGTAATTCATACAATTATTGAAAAATTTATTTCGAGACGCACTTGTAAGATTTGTTGTAGAATCATGTGGCATTCCTTGTTTTGATAGAATCTCAAGCCCTACTGTAATTATGCTGTTGTAATTGGATTGGAGAAAGGAAGTCGGGAGTGTGCTGTTAGGTCATGTGGTCTTCACCTTGCAGGGTGGATTAGAAGACATTATTAGACTGAATTGTATGTTTGTCACTTAGTTCATTGTTTTTAAGGTTTCTTTATAAATATAACACTTTTCGACTCTATCCGTATGTGTTCTGTTTGTTAATTAAAGTGTAAGATCTGTAAGATGTTTTCTGTCTGATGGAAACAAAGGTCATGTTATAGAGGGTGTTATTCGATTTTGAGGTAGAAGTAAAATTCAGTAAAAGGTAAACGACAAATCGTCAGTTAAACAGAACTCATATTTTCTCCGTGGTTACATGATTCGAATTGATTCAATCCATCATCGGGCTTTACAAGACAAAATAGAAAGTATAATGCAGTTATGTGCCAAACATGTGGTATTAAAGGCTCTTTGATGGACTGATTTAATCCGAAACATGTAGCCACGGAAAAAATATAACTTGTGTTTAATTGAGGATTTGTCGTTTATCTTTCATTGAGTGTGTAACACAGTGAGATGTGTTCTATTAGGTTAAGTAGTAGTATCTCTAGAAGAGAGAGAATGTTGGATTCATGTACATCAATTTTCACCTCATCTTTAAATTTTCACTTCCACATTACTCTCTTTTCTGAATTATCCCGTTCTAACTTATTAATATCGCTTTCAGGTCCTTCAAATGACACAAAAATTACACACCACTTAGACTGTTTGGAAATATCCGACTCCGTCACAAGAGACCCCTACACACAAACATCATCGTTTACAACGTCTGAAGAAACGCCTTGCTTTTAATCTTTTAACTATTTTAAAATTTTGTATTTTCCAGATTCATTCCTAAAACACTTTTAATTCCCATTCTGAAGGTTCCTCCTCTATGTGACATACTCAACAATATGAGTTGTAAGAGAATGAAATCTCAATTTCCGTATAACTCTCTACGTACCTTTATATTCTTAGTCGAACTGATATTGGCCTATCAGGCCAAAACATGTTGAGTTAATAACTGGAATAAACAATTTTTATTTTTGGATTTACTGTGATTCCATTATCCATAATACTACGAGGATGAATCGTCTTATGAAAATATAGTTTGCTCAGATAATAAACGATGAGAAGGATGCAATTTTGCGGTTAGAAAACCTTCATGTTTCGGCAAATAGTACATAAAACTCCCAACAGTTGCACAAAAATTTAATGTCACTCCAGTCATATATTCTAATATCTCATTTCAAAAACTGCTATACACGTTGACTGCATTGTTGCAAAATAAATAAAATTATACTGCCTCAATTTTTTACCGTTTCTTTGAAAGGCTTTCAAGGGTACTAGTGGTACTTAAAAGCTCCAGCTGCCAGGAAATTGGTTAGGCGGACTTCCAGTAGTAATCATTTACACGAATGTGCCGTTGTGGTTTCTAAATGAACCTTGCTTGCTCCCTGAGTTCATATACAAAAATACAGACTACTGAACGTCCAATGTTCGGTCTGTTGTACATTAAAACACCGTGCTGAAAACTCATATATTACAAGCGAAGTCGTATTTTCACTCACATTAAGCTTAACTATAATAATGTAATACATTCAGAATACAGTGACAGGTGAAACTATGACTTACTTGCTCTGAAAGAGGGAATATTCATATCAGAATTCCCACATACTACCCTCTTGACTTTGACATAAATACAATACTTGTACTGATTAACCAAACAGAATCTATGATCAAATCAAATTATCTAAAATACAAAATATAACGTCTTGTACACTTGCTTGTTGAGAATACAGGGGAGAAGAAAATATGGCGCTGTATGCTGATGGTTAGTCATAAGAACTTCACATGTCACTTCAAAAGGAGTGAGGTTATGTTGGCTCGTCTCACCTGTAGGTGGGCACCGGAAAGCCCTGTGCAACACATGGTAATGTGATGTCATCGCCAACCTTAACTTGCCTTGTAGCATGTTTTTCCACCGTTATCCTCGGCTGAACACTCCCTTTCGGCTCTGTGGAATGCACACAGGTAAGATTTAAAACTCATGAGTGATAAGGGTGTTAAAATGTACGGTGTTGACATCCTATGTCAATATATGTCAAGGTTTAATTGTAAGGTTACAGCAGTCTGGCAATACAACACCAAAGGCACAAGAGGCAAATAGTTTTTCCAAATATGACTCTGTTCCGAAAGCACTTAAATATAAAGGTAAGAGCATATTTGTTCCTGTTTAATTAAGCACAATGCCATGGGAAATTATGGAAGTGGGAATATTTAAGAAGAATACCGTTCTCTTGGATGTGATGCGCTGCAGCGTGGTTTAACTTCTCAGAGGAGCTTACTGAAGAACGAAACCCTTACAAATGACGGGGAGTGTGTATACGCAAAATGATATTCAGCTAAATCACAGGATGATATGAGTTGTGCCGTAGTTGTAAGAATGAGTTCGCAGAGAACTGGAAATGTAAACGATTAAAAATGGGAAGAAATAATTTTTTAGACATTTTTCTCTCCTGTAAAATTTGATATCTGCTTGATTCGCCATTCTGTTACGAAGCCCCCAAAATGGCTAAAAGTTGGAGGCCATTAGATATGTCTTCTTAGTTTGAATTTGAGTTTGTTCTAGAACTTTCACAGCATATCTAATATTGTTTGTAGACAATGTGATTTCAAATTAATGCTGGCAATTATTGTTACATGTTAACTAAAAGGTTACACGCTGTACATCAAATGTTAACTGAACTCACTGGAAATTTCACCTATTTTATTCGAAACATTTTTTGCCTTACACCTGAAATGTAGCTGTTTAATTTCATACTGTTTAAGAACCAGGAATCTATTTTTAGTAAAAATGCTGCAGCATGAATTTGGGTTAAGTGCAATGTACATTTCCGTACACTTTATTGACGGAAGCTCAGTGTAAGTGTGAAGGAGGAACACTGTGAACAGAGAATTTTTCTTTTTTTTTAATTTTGTACAATGACCAACCAGTGCACAATTAATTGACCAATTATTATACTGATCCTACGTGTTTCGACATTATTGTATCATCCTCAGGGAGCTCGTAGTTTGTATCTTGCCAAGTTACACAATTATGTCAATGCGGTTGTTGGTAATATAATTTAAAATTGCACACATATTTTATGATGTTGAAATTTCAATGCTTAAAACCTTTAAAATATTATAATTGTCATATTTATAATAAAATGGCTAAAATCATTTTATTATTATAGTTCACATGAAGTCCCGTGTGGTGGCTGTATATAAAATCTCTATATTAATGCTGTTCAGGCTGAGAACAAATTTTGTGTATTATTTTGTTTGTATTAATTTCCATTTTATAAGTGTTAATTAATTTTATTTGAATTTCACGATTTTCATGCTTGATTGCAAAATACTGTATCATAGGCCTGGGGTCGAGAATTACCCGCGTTGAATGAAGTCATTAGCGTCTTTCTTTGTGTTAAGCGTGGCTGCTACTACGCCGCGTCAGTAGTATGCCGCATGACGTCTTTATACCGCTGCTACGCGCTCTTTCGGACGCGTAATCAAGTATTAACAGGTATTAAGTGATTATAAAGGGTACAAACCAGTCTGCAATCATCTTCAAATTGTGCAACAACGACATGTAACCTGTGCTCTGCAACCAGCAGACAAAGTCTCCATAATATATTACAGTGTTCAACATTAAGTGTGCTAGTAACCTTTGTGATTGCTAACAAGCATTCAACATACAGTATTTAACAGGCTCTTGTGTTACAATTTAGATAGCGTATTTTCCGTTTTAATGTTAACTGCATGAGACAATTAGTAGTTTGCCTGGGGCAATGTACAATTGAAGTGAGACTGAACTACAGTGTATATTCTTCAATACTGAAAGAGGCAGTTCTAACTAATGCCAAGTGCATGTTGTGATTCTAAGAATTAGACGTGTTCATTAAGGTGATTACATTAGTAAGTTATTTGCATCACACAAGGTAATAAGTGAGTAACATTAGTCAACAGTGAATTCAATAAGGTGTTTAAGTGTTGTTAAATATAACTGACCAACCCTATTAATAAATCTAATCCTTGTTAACCGGCAATTATTGACGAACATTACCCTGTTCGTAGCTTTATGTACTCTGAAACCCAGAGGCAGGCGCTACAGATGTTGTCTTCGTACCGGGCCAGTACTAACTGCGAGCTCCCTGAGGATGACAAAATAGTGTCGAAACATGTAGAAGCAGTATAATAATTTGTCAATTAATTGTGCAGTGGTTGGTCATTGTATAAAATAATAAAAGATGCACGGTACAGGTGTTAAAATAATACAGAAATTTTCTGTTTCCAACTCATTCAGCTAACTACGTGTTTGAATTGTAATGATCTGATTCTTTCCTACTCGCAAAACTAAGCAGAAATATTAACTCCTGCAATAGGGAATGGGAATCAGGTCAGGTTAGAAATGTTGGTTTATGAAAGTGTTACCACTGCTGAATATGCCCCATACTTGGGAGTAAGTTTGAACACCGATTTTATCGATATTAAATATCAGCCCTTCTGAAATTTTGTGTTATTAGCTTATCTGTCTGTATACATCAAAGTCACATAAACTCTGACCTTGTGAATCCTGCGACTTGGGCCATACTGGTTGCTTCTTGAGTGTGAAGTGAAAGACTTTTCAGGCGCTTTCGCATAGTTGCGAAAAGTGACTATTAGCTTCATCATATCCATCTGTCAGCATGGAACGACTTGGCTACTACGGGACGGATTTTCGTCAAGTTTTATAACAAAGACCTGCATTGAAATCTGTCGAGAAGACTCGTTTGGATAAAATCCGAAAAAATACATGAAGGCCCATGCATATTTTTGTTGTTGACTGTGAAAAAAATGGAATTCATTTTTGTTTTCCATAGCGAAATTTCTAGCATTCTTCTCTCATTTCATTACAGAAGTTGTTAAAGCAAAACGGCCGAAATCATACGTGCGTTACGGAGAGCAAAATATCCGAAAGCCTCACAGTGTTACGTTGCACGTACATTGCGTATCTTGTTAGATTTCATGAACGTATGGCGCCACATGGCGGCTGGGATAGCGTAGTTGGTATAACGACTTGCTACGGCCTGGATGGTCCTGGGTTCGAATCCCGGTGGAGGTGAGATTCTCAGTGCCACCCAGACCGGTCTCGAGGCCACACAGCCCCCTGTACAATGGGTACCGGTTCTTTCCCCGGTGTCAAGCGTCCTGATCATGGTCCTGACTACCCACCTCTTTCTAGTGCCGAGTTGTGAATTGGTTGGAGATATATCTCCGCATCCTGTCTGTGCCTGCATAGGAATGTCTTGGGGTGACTTTACCTCTACCTTTGGAGCCACTTAGGACCAGCCGTCTTTTTCGCCTTGTTGAAAAGACATTGCAGATCACTAGCGTCTGCAAACTCTCTACATTTTCCTTCAAGTCTCACTGAACATTATCTGCAGATTAATGACATGTTCTTTCAAATCTTTCTCCAAGTCTGGAGTGAATACACGCTTAAATCAGTTCTTAGTTTGGACACGCGATCCTGGGAGATGCTTAGTAATTTTACCCCGTAACATGCCATGGCACAGAGAGGGAGCAAGGATATGCCTGTAGTCATTAACCTCGGTTCTAGATGGGTGTGAGTGATGAAACATCGCGCCTCGACCGCTTTACCCGCCGAAGAAAGCCCGTGTACCCATTGCACAGTAGGCTGGATGGAGTTTAGGGTCCGTCCGTCCGGCCAAGCCAAGCCAGCCAAGCCAAAGTTCTAACTGGGGGCGGAGACTTGCGCGAAGCGCAAGTCGACGTCCCCCTGTCTGTTGGCCATTCCTGCGTTTGATCGCAAAGCTAGGCTCAATAACAGACACCTTAACTCTAACAGGGGAATATGCTTACGCTAACGATTTTGAAGTCAGGTTGAGGGCCTTGACCGATCTTGCCAGAATTTAGCGCCTAGGTGGCACTACTCTCATTGTTGGAGGGATACACTTTGCTTGGTTGGCTGTCTGGGTTCTGAGCCCAGACTGGCTGAGCCGCTAAAGCGATATTGCAGGCGCTTAAGTGAAGCCGCCGCGCCTGGGG
>JGI24700J35501_10929949_pt1 | contig 10749 bp, 14 predicted proteins | sample TergutTh196P1_FD_35501 | JGI IMG/M metagenome (IMG submission 35501) | reverse complement strand
AAACTCCATCCCCCTCTTCACCACCTAATATTGTGTCCAGATTTTTTTTTATTTCTGCAAAATGGGATCCCTGTACTATCTGCATCTGCATATGTTGAAGGTGTTAGTATCTTTGATGGTCTATTTGCTCTATTTTAAGCATGTAGAGGCGCTCATATGTGTATTTAATGGGGGCGCATTTGGGGCTCGAGTTATAGGCATATATGGTTTTTTTTTGTATGGGTGTAGATGCCTTACGATGCTGTCACAGGCAGAGCTGGGCAACTTTACTGTGATAAGCGTCTTTGGACGAACAAGCGAGGAACTTAAGGGGACGTATTCAGAGGCTCTACCTTATTCAATACTGGACGCCTTAAGAGTTTCAACAAGAGGCATGCATATATTTGGGCTTGATGATGCTCGTTTCCGTGCGTATGTAGGTTTATTTATTGAGTTATTATTTATGTAAATACTTAGCTTTTATTTGGCACAGACTCTAGCACATACATACATACATAAGGCCGGGCCTTAATTGACCACGGATCTGATAGTGACCAAGGTACTACAAGAACATAAACGGCAATGGTATAGCCGTTCGTCTGTCGTGGTTTCGTCTACTCACACAATAACCAAAGTTTCACTATATCGGCATGTAGAAGGCAATGAATTATACGTATGTGGACTCCTTCGATTAGGAAGTTTAACTCCAGGGGACGTATCTCACGTTGTGGAGTTATGTTTTAGTGCTCTGATTTGCGATGTTCTGAATAAAGTTGACGAGTATTTGGTTCCCTAGGAAACTTTTTTTTGAGGCGATGGAATCAAATTTCGTTTGTAAGTAAAGTGGGGGTTAATGGGCCGGATGTAATGAACGCAATTAATGTGCATATATTGCTCGTGGCATAATCGGTTATGTGGGGTATATTTTGAGGTTATGGAGCCAATAACGTTTTTACGATGAAACTGAGTTGTAAGTCTTAGAGAATTACTTCAGTAGCATTTGGTTATAACAATGTTTTACAAGTGTTGTACTTTTCATGTTCTCAGCATATTGATGTCTTGATAGTGTGACTTGGTGGTGGAATTGGGAAACCCAGTTCTATGTTCTAAATATTTGTTACACGTAGCTTACACGTTGGTACTGTAGAGATAACGGATACTAGAAATGGAAGTTTTAAGTTAAGAGCGGCATTTTCGTCATGTAAAATACATTTCATCTTCTTCCATGTTAGAAGTGAATGTTGATGCAGGAAGTTACATACATCAACATGTATTTCTGACTATGGATTTTTCTTGGAAATTAAGGCACCTGGTGTTTATGGTCAGTGCCGCAGATTAGTATATTTGCTAGCTAGCTATTAATTTATAAGCATAGTTTCTAGTTTAGCAGAATATTTGTTTTGAAGTGTGCTGTGCTTTGTAGGTAAAATGTACCTACCTGAAAGCTAAAAGCAAGCTGTGAAACATAAAATTATACCAATGTTCCTTTTGAAACAACACAGCACTGTACAAGCCAAGATAATATATATGACCACTTTCTTACATGGTGTTTTAGATTCAACATGCACTGGAGATTTTAATTGTGCATTCTTTTATTGAAGAGAAATGTAAGAAGTGATGTAACATGATTCCCCATGCTGCCCAGTCCCCCATAGTCATGTACGATGACTGAAAAAAAAATTTGTTGTACAGAGCACAGTATGGACAAATTGAAGTTTGGACGTCAGTCTGAGAGACATTCCTCACACAACATCATTAGAGAGCAGGGAGCTTCTCAATTCTTCACTTTTAAAGAAATTAAGGTAAAGTTATTGTGTGGGAGAAATGGGTATATCTCACTGAGCTGTATCATTTTTCTGTGTACCACCAATTTTTGTACCATTCATCTATGTGTTTCCCTCATGGTGGAACATTAAAATGTAGTTACATATTATGTGTTGCACCACACAATGCAGTGTTTTAAAGTAGTGTGAGTTATGGAATAAGAAATGTAGCTGCTCTTATCATGCATGTGTAAAAATGTATCAGTATTTCATACTGACATTGTATGCTGATTGAGAGACAGTTTTTTTGGGAGGTAAAAATTTATATGAAGTTTGATGTGAATAGTAAGTGATATTGCTTCGCACCATAAATGGGTCCAGCTTCAATTGTAGGCTGATCCATGTGGGATTAATGTTGCTGAAATATGGTAGTGGGACTGGTTTCTGTCTCAGTATTTGAGCTTTCCAATGTCAGTATCACTCGACTGCTGCTCTATACCCATTCATTTATGTGTTACCAACACTATATAATCACTGCAATTAAAACCATTATTAAACAACAGCTTAGGAAACCTCAGTTGATGCAGGGGTTCATCAAAATGAAGGAAGCAAGTAGTAATGTGGTGGTGGTGGTGGTGGTGATGATGATATCAATATTATGTTGATAGAAATAAGTTGTTGTTGGAGCTTGGGGGAATAATGTAAGTTGATTGTTGATTATTTCCCAACTTGCTTTACCTCATGTATCCACTACTTACAGAATAGGCAGATGTCATGTCATCATGTGATGAATAAGAGTATGTAATGATTGTGCTAACAGTCTGGCTTAGCTGTGATCAAGTTGGAGCCCAAGGGAGAGACAGAGCTAGAGCTAGATGGTGCTCTAGATCCAGGACCTGATGGTGAGATTGATCCACTGTCCTTAAATACTGATAGGGGTGATCCAGCTGTCGAGCAAGAAGATCTGCCATGTCCACTTGCTTTCCTAGCATTGGAGAGCAATGCTGAGGTGAGCAGTACCACACTGGCCCATTTGAAGTAGCCTTTCTTAACCTGAGATCTGTGCTTTTTCTACACTGTGTGAAATCCCAGAAGAGCGCAAATCTCATTGGCATGGAAGCCTGAAATCACACAATTTTCTTAACCTTCCTATATGGAGATGTCAGAAGATTATAATCATTATTATTCTTGCAACAACAATAAGAGTAAAACAAGCTTGTCCCTGTGTTTTCAACATTATACCAGGTGCCTTAAAAAATATGTTTTATCAGCTCAAAGTTTTGTTCTGTGCACCATATTTATAATTGTCAGCTTACAAACTGTATTTTGTACGTAATGTAGATTAGTTTATCAGCCTTAATTCAATTTTCGCTTCGTGATTGATCAGTTATTGTTACCGAACTGAAAGATGAATTTTCTATGGTGCTGCTGTGTTTTGATTCTACATTCTACAGAAATAGTGCTATAATGAAGTTGCATATTTTTCTAAGCTGTACAGTCATATATATCATGTTACGACTCCGAAGTAGTGTTGCACCCACATCACAATGTTACATGTGGTAGGGTGTTAGTACAAGTTGCAGGCAATAAAAAATTATGACAGGATGGTGTTCATTGGGCTCTTCAATGAACTAGACATAGTTAAAGTGTTATTATAGGAAGATTGAGGTGGCTGGGACACCTCTTTAGAATGCAAGAACTGCATCCATGCAGAAGGCTTATTCGTCTTAAACCAGAAGACACTTGGCATATAGGGAAACCTAATTTGAGGGTGCTTGAGCCAGTTGAGGAAGATCTAAAGAACATGGGCATGAGGAACTGGAGTTGTAATCTGCAGGTCCAAGAACAGTGGAGGACAATTTTGGAATAGATTAAGCTGCAAGGACTGTAATGCCAGAAGAAGAAGGAAAAGATGATGTTCATTGATGTAATGTTAATACGTAGTCCTGTGAAGGTTTGTGAACTTCTTCAAAAGATAAAACTGACACATGCACAACATATGCATGCTCATTCACTTGAGCACCCACCCATTTGCTCAGCTGCTTACCCATTTGTCTGCTTGCTCACTCTCTCACTGTTACTCATTATCAGGCATTAGAATGATGCTGGGTGTGCCCTGGAATGTCTGTACAGAACCTGGTTGTGCTCATTTTTAGGCATCCAATGAGCAGGCTAATGATTTAAACTTACATTTTAGGCCCATTTTCAGAACTGCAAAAATCGACCATTAGCTTCATCGTTTCTGTCTGTCTGACTGCATGGAACAACTCAACTCCCACTGGACGGATTTTCATGAAATTTTATATTTGAATATTTTTCAAAACTCTGTCAAGAAAATTCAAGTCTTATTAAAATCTGGCAAGAATGACAGGTACATAACATGAAGACCTATAAAGTTGTGGAGAAAATCCAACTCACATTTTATGTTCAACGGCTTTTTTCCAAAAATTTTGCCATTTATGAGGTAATGTGGAAAGATATAGTAGAGCCAGACAGGCCATAGATGGTGATAATGCACATGTGCTGTGTGTGTTGGATATCTAAGGCTACAGACACGCACTGGTAATATTTAATACTTGCTCCTTTTCCTCAGCAACGGTGGTTATGTGAATGCACCTGAATGTTATATTTATACATACTTTGCCTCATGTGTTATACTTCTAATAAAGCAAACCTAAGTAAATAATGCCTGTATTAACATTCACGCAGAAAATATTTTTTTTTGTGCAATGAATAAACTTAATTAATCTTTTGGTACATATAGATAGGTAAATTGTACACACCTTACGTGTTTTTCATTCAAGTATGTGGAGATGTTCATATTTTACAAGTTTGTAAGTCATATTTTCTCTCACACCAGTTGACCATCAACAGCAGATGGTGTTACATTATATAGTGTCATGATTTTATTTGACTACTGTCAGTTGCCACTTTCTGTTGGCTTGCTTATCTGTTGTATTAATGTAGCCCACTCAGTAAATTGCCTGCACATTCACAGTGGAATGTGATGAATGATAGTTGTCGTATACAGTAAAGATCCATCATAAATGTGATTCATAAATTCCCGAACATTAGGTATGGTGTCATTTATATAGTTCATTTGAAATTCTGTTATATTAGTGTACTTATAATTAGTTATAATTCTGAACCATTTGACCTGGTTAATGTAGCATTTGCTTGGGAGGTACCTAGTTTGAATTGTGATTTCAGGTACTGGTGAATTGCTTTAAATATTTTTGTCTGTCATTGTTAAATACTGAAACATTTTTTTGTGAAATATGGAACCCTGAAATGAATCTTACAGACTAATAGTGCTTATAGTATTTGTTGCCATCCCTTCTCTTCAGGATGGTATATGGGGTAGTGCAGCAGCTACAGTGAAAGTGGAGATCGATGGTGAAACTCGTGAAGTTCATCTTGAGGAATGCAATGGTGTTGGGTGAGAATTTTATAATTTATGAGTCCATTTGTCATAGTGTTACAAACTTTCAGCATTCTAATTCTTTTTGCATTTTTGTAGTTATTTTACTTTAAAATACCACCCATTGTTAGCTTTGTCTCCATTTATTTATCTAGAATATTTGTATTATGAAGCCCTTACTTTGGAAAATGTTTAATGTGGCATTGCTGCATTATATTTAGGAGGTTACTGGTTTCAGTCTGTGCTGGGAGTCATAACTACTGTGACTAATATTAACATTTTTCTTAGTTGAGGCAAGTACCAAGATACTGCATTAAAATTTGCTGCAAGAGTTTTGCTTTTTCATCTGAATGAACTCAGTATTTGTTGTCAGTCTGTAATTTCTCAGCATTAAATGAGCATATAAAGAAACAAGTCTGTGCTAGATATCTTGAAAATACAGAAGAAATGGGTTGTTGATAAGAAAGACGTGCAAGATAGCCAGAGTACCCAATAGTTGAAAGAAAACTCTTCCATGAATTGTGTTGCCTGCAGTAGCATGTACTCAGTATACAGACATAGCAGCTTTATATGGACATGTCAATGAATATTACATATGGTTTAATTCAAGTATTGTCATGGATGTATTTCTTTTGACCTGTCTGGAATAAAATATGGACACAGATAGCCTCTAAAGCAACAGGTCTTTTTTATCCAGACACTGGATGAATTGTAAAGAAACTTTCCTATGACACTATCTGATAAACTGTTAAAATTGAATGTGGGATGGTGTTTGGGCTTCAGGATTGACTGTGGGAACAGTAGCTTTTGCAGTAGAAACTGAAATGTGAAAAGGTACCAGAAGCCTTTGTAAGTTTTGTTGATACCTCAGGAGAACGTCTTTTAGGAGATGGGACAGTATAGGTGGTATAATAACTGGGCTACAGGCTGGGTGATCTGGGGTTTGATTCGTGGCAGGAGCAAGAGATTTTTCTTTTCTCCAAAATGCCCCATCCAGCTCAGATTCTAATTCACTGATAAATATGGAGGACTCTTTCCCCAGGAGTAAAGTGACCATGTCTTGAGGCTGATGACTGTATGTAGTCCAGGAGTTAAGAATGAGTGAAGATGTACCTCTGCAGCCCCTATATGCCTTCATTGATGTGTAGGTACAATATAATTTTTTTTTATTTGGAGAATTCTCTGAATTTGGAGTACGTGGAAAACAAATCTAGGGTTTTGCTTTCAGGATGTCTGACTGTCATATATACCAGCATACAAGACAAGTTGGTGAATAAGATGACCAGGAATTTGGAGTTACTTAAATCTAAGCTTTTGGCTGTGTTTGCCACCTAAAATAACTCTAAAATCGTTTTATGTAATAAAAATTCATTCAGATGCACAATACCATTTATGCTGTTAATGCCTTTACTGATTGTTGTCAACACTGCTTAGCTGTGGTGTTTGCGTACACTGCATATAAACAATTATGATAGGATTTAAGTGAAGCACACCAGTTGTAGAATGTCAGTTAGCATTTAAGGATTTCAGGTTCACAGTTTGTACTTCATATGTAAGACAACCCATAGTTCTGAGGGACTCGTGTTAGACCATATTATATACCACTGTAAGTGGTATTAAGTTGAAATGTCACTGGTTTTATATGTGAGGGTCTTGGGAGCATTGTTTACTTGTTGCTGTAAAGTTTGCTGCATGACCTGTCTTGTGGTCAGGCACATGTTTGTGGAGCACAGTTGCATTCATATCTGTACAATACCAGAATTTTAATTTTGTGTGTGTGTTGGTGTGTGTGCATTCGTGCACCCTCTTATCCTGATTTTACAACTGCAGTAAATCAATTATCTTAGGAGCATCCTATACTGACTCTTTTTATCTCTGAATACTAACCATTTGCTCTTGGATCAGTCCATGGAATATTTAAATTGCTTAGCATGAATGTGTTTATACATCTGGAGCCAGGTATGAAGTCATGAGACCACCCCTTGGATTGTGTGTTTTTTATACAAAAACAGGCTTACTATAATCCATATATCACCACAGCAATTTTCTTAACACCTGGCCATATTTTTCCAGAATGTAATGCTACTCTCCTTAAAAGACCCCCCTTTGCAGTTTCCAGGGAAATACATATATTTACATTAGCCAGGTTTTTGTGCCACCTTATGGGCCATTTCATTGAACAAAGCTTTAAATTTGGGCGTGAGATGGAGGCTGTCATGACATATTACAGTGGGATGTACAAGAACATGCAGAAAAAATCAAAGCAATTGAAAATTACCCCATTCTCTACCCAACCTTCACAAACACCAGTCATTCTACATTGTTTAGTCGCCATGACAGCATTCAGCCAGAAACACAGACATCATTGCAGGGAACACCATCACTAGTGTTTTCATGTTTATTAATTGTTAATTTGCATTCTCTCATGTTAAATGTGTGTTTGATTCTCGTAATCCCATTTGTCCCTTAAGGTCTTAATTTTGTACATTGCAGTTTCAGTATTTATGGGATTTTTCAAGAATGTAACCCTCGTGAGCAGCGAGGGTTTACTGTATACCATGATGGCACCTGCAAATACCTCTTTATGTAAAAGACTAACATAATCAGTCTGCACATAGTGAAGTGAACTAAGGGATTTCACGTAACTTCTAATGAAACAAGTGGCTTGAAGATGGCTAGTTCTTTATACAGTCTCAAGTTTCACTGAACTATGCAGAAGGAAGTGTGTGACAGTTCCAGGCTGATTTTAATTGCTTTGTAAGTAGTATTTGAACCCATGTCTTTTATTTAGCTAGACAGTATGTGTGTCTTACATGACTACCAGTACAGTCAATTTTGACAGGGGATGTTTTAGATTGAAATTAAAAATGAAATTGTACAGGAGCATTATAAGACCAATAGTAACATATGCCTGTGAAACATGGGTTTTGAAAGAAACTATGGTATTTGAAAGGAAAGTGCTAAGAAAGATCTTTGGTCCTACAAAAGAAAGAGATGTTAGGTGGAGAATCAAAACAAATGATGAATTAGATAAATTAATAAGACATAAGAACATAATTAACTACATAAAAGCACAAAGGTTAAGTTGGTTTGGCCATTTACATCGAATGTCAGAAGAGAGAATGGTTAAAAAAGTGTGTATATATATACGGAAACCAATGTTAACAAGACCATTAGGAAGACCAAAAAATAGATGGGAAGATGACATAAGAAACAACATGAAGAAAATGAAAATAAAGAATTGGACTAGCTGCATCCAGCATCACAATAGTTGGAAATTATAAGTTGAGAAGGCCAAAACATTCAATGACTGAAGTTGTATCGCCTAAAGAAGAAGAAGAAGATGTTTTAGATTACTCACTGACAAAGAAACTGTGGTATGCGGTTCATTTATATTAACTGCACTGTATCTCCATGTTTGAGACCAGTACCATATATATGAATATTCCAGTGAGATGTTGGTGCTTTGATTTGTGGAGCACAGGTCTCATCAGTAAGATGGCAAGGCAGCAAATTCCAGTTTAATATGCATTGTGGAATTGTTTTAAATAATTTTAGAATGTCCCATGTTCATGTGAAACAGTCACGTATATTTACATTATTATATCATAAGTGCATTCATCTTAGGACCAATACATGTCGTACGTTAACATCGAGACATTGCTGCAGATCCACATGGTGCAGGGTTGTATCATGTAGAAACAGTTGTTATAGGATCCTTGTGGCATAATTGTCTTCAATACATGTTCCTTGTACTGAAATTTGTCATTAGAGGATTTTCTTGCACGTTTTCCATCATCTAGATAAGAAGTAAGGAAATACGTCAGCTCTTCCTGTACCTTTCTCTGTGTTGTTTGTTAATTGAAAGGTTTGTTTGGTTAAAATTGCATGTAAAGCATCCCATTCAAACAGAAAGTGTACTGTATCAGGCATAATGTAGTGTAAATTGTAATTATTGTTTGGCTACATATGACAGTTATGTTGATTTATTTACACTTGATACAGCATCTGTTTGTTGCATTCACTGTACGTTTTTCTCCGTGCAAGGTGTCTTGTACAAAAGTGAATAACTGTGATGGTGTTATGGAATTTTTCCAGAAATTTGATTCACAGAAGAGTTCCATTTGTCTTTGTGATGGTGTACAGAAATTATGAGTTTTTGTGTGTGGTGATTTTCATTGTATTTCATCATTTCTATCTTGTTGGATTAAAGATTCCATGAAACTCTCATTATTCTAGGATGTGGGAGATTCTAAAAGCAAAGGTTTTCTCCCTTTGTTGGTTTTAACAGTAAAGAAGCTTGGAAAGGATGTATGAGAATTCAAACAAGGAAACTGAGCTGTAATTCCACTGAACAGCTTGAACAAAACAAAGTGCAGGACAACCAAAACAGAAGGATCAATATAAAAGAAAAGAGGACACAGTAGGTTGTATATGAGAAACCTTTGAGCGTCTCAGTCATTGGAAGAAGTTGAAAGATGGTGAGAGAAAGGTAGAATGTACAGGAGATTATCTATTTGGCACCAGACACCAGAAGAGGCTGCAAGACAGAAAGAACAGAATAGAATACATATTTGCAAAAACTTCAAGCTTATGTCACATGTGAAGAAGTTGAAAGGCAATGGAAAAAGGGCAGATTGTGTAAGAGATTGTCTTGCATTGAAGTCTTGAAGAAGCTTCAAGGCAGAGAGCAGAGAATAGACTATATATGCAAAGGTTTTGAGCATCACAGACACTGAAGAAATTTATAGGTGGAAAGAAAGAAGCTGACTGTATAAATGGTTGTCTCTGTAGAAATGAACTCCTGAAGAAGTGGCAAAGCAAAGGGAGCAGGATAAATTTTACATAAGGTGAATAAGAGTACAGAATTCAGCCAAATATGAAAGCAGTCTTTGTCACATCTGATCACTGAAGAGAAAAAAATTGGACTCCATGTAGGGATTCTTAAAGCACCTCAAACAAATGTGGCAGCTGAGCAAGGTAAATGCAACAAAACTTTGTGTCATCAAGAACAATGAGCAGGTTCTTCAGATACTGAAAGGCAAGAGGAACCACAAGAAGAAATTGTATTACATTTGATAGAATTGAATAGATTGCCTGAGGTAAAGGGCACAGAAATGGAAAGAAACAGTTCATTTAATATTGACAGTCTGTGGCAGACAGCAGCTATGGAGAAAGTCAAAAGAGAACTCAGTGGACGGATACAAGAGAATAGAGGCTTTTGGGACTGTCTTGCTTTGTTGAATAAAACACAACTGGACCAAAGTAAGTTTTATATGGCAGTGCTTAAAATCTGTAAAAAGGAAGATGGGAAGAAAGAGAATAGGAAGTGAAGGGAGGGAAATTTGCACTGAAAGAGTTAGTGGGAAGATAACAGGCAGCATTACGTTTGATGTAGCTATTTGCAATGTAAAGTACGTGAAAGGACTCTGAGTGATTGAGTGATTGGTTTCTGTTAAGACAGTGATTGTCTGAAGGATTTCATATGCTATAAGGGGCAGTGAGAAAGCAAGTTTAAAGACACGGTTAAGACTGGGAAGTGATTTTTAACACTCTCTCTCTCTCTCTGTCTCTCCTCCTCCCCCC
>JGI24700J35501_10929951_pt1 | contig 10753 bp, 7 predicted proteins | sample TergutTh196P1_FD_35501 | JGI IMG/M metagenome (IMG submission 35501) | reverse complement strand
TTCTTGTCTACATCATTGTGTCATAATGCAGAACTCCATAGTGTGAATCTTCACTTCCATGAAAGTCTGAGATCTGACATTAAGATTGACACTTCACAACACTGTTGTCTGAAGACTTAGTGTAATTGCATAATATATATATATGTGTGGGCTTTTTTTTTTTGTACAGTACACATCTGGCAACATTATGCAATTAGAGGAGCTGGAATTAGCAGTAGAAAATGAAGCAACAGCAATAGAGTTTGCAGTGAAGAAAAATTTACTGCCAGAAAAGAAAACACTTTGTCCAATCTGTTTTATTGGCAATGTTGGATGGTATAAACGCTCCAATGAAGGATTGAAAGTGCCATTTTCATTGAGGTGCTCAAGAAAAAAGTGTCGAAAAAAGTGGTCAGTCACAAAAAATACTTGGTTCTTTGGGTCTCATTTAAGTGTACGTCAAAATTTTATGTTGATATATTTTTGGATTAGAGGTGACAATATTAGTGAATCTGCTGAACAGTTGAAACTGAGCAAGACAACTGTTCTGGACTACTACCAGTTTTGTCGTGAAGTATGCTATGTGATTGTGAGTAATAGGACCAAACCGGTGGGTGGACCTGGTCATGTGGTGGCAATAAATGAATTTCATGTTGACAGATTCATTGCTTCCCAGCGGAAGCGGGTCTGTTTCCTGGAAGGAGTAGATAAAGACACCAAAGAATGTTTTTTGCTTGAAATTCAAAAGAATAATGCAGGGACCCTGATTCCATTGATTAAAACTTTTGTTTTACAAGGGTCGAAGATACTGACAGATACTTGGGAATCTTATAGCAAGCTCAAGAGTGAGGAGTTTCAGAAACAGTTCGTTGGCCATCATCTAGAATTTGTGGAGTCCAGTAACCTGGAAGGGAAAAGTAATAAAGTGAAGTGTATGTGGCGTACTGCAAAGCGCTTTGTTGACGAATCTCAGGAATCAAAGACACGCGACCTGTGTTTGTTTCAATACCTGTACTTCCACCCTATGGAATTACTGAGCACAGGTGAAAAGTTTGATAGATTTCTGGAAGATGTTGCTAAAGTATACCCCGGCCCATTCAGAGACCCATTGACAGCTGTTGTATACTAGAGGTAAGCTCTACAGACCATTCTGTGTTCTTTTATATTCAAAATTCTGTAATAATTTGACTGACCACTGTGGCATGGTACCTGGTTATTAGATTTGGAGCGTTCGTATCATAAGTGGATGGTCTGACTAATTTCTGAAAATTGTTCATATTTGTGTGTGGCTTTTGTTATGTAACATTTAAATCAGTGATGAGCAAAATGTAGCCCTTATACCTTTGCAGTGTGGCCTGCAACAAAACAGAAGGATAAAAAATTTGACTAATAATTATTTTGTCCATATTCGTACAAAAACAGGATTTAGAAATATGTTGTATTATTGACAGTACAACATCCTTTTTGTACCATATTCTAAGTAGAAGTTTTATCTCACATAGAAATATCTGTCATGGTACTTGGCAGCACAGCTTGTATCTGGAGCTGCTTCTGTCACAGAAATCTCTGCTCCTTTTCATTTCTGTTGTTTTCTGTCATGGCATGTGGCTGAATGGGTAAGGTCAGTGATGGCAGAGAGACAAATTAGAACTTAGTAGGGAACCTTAGTTCCAAAGTTTGTACAATTAGTATCTCTTAAGATTAAGTTTTGTCACCCCTGTATTGACAGTATTAATGACAGGGCATTATTGTTAATGATGCATAAGTAAAAAAATGTTGGTGTTATTTATAATGTGGCCTGCCACCATTTTTTTTTCTCTTCATTTGGCCCTCTTGCCCAAGTGGTTGCTTACTGCTGATTTAAATGATGTTGGGAAGAAATATTTCAGTGCTTGTATTTGTACTGGACAAATCAACTTGGTCAAAACCTACATGAAATTGAAAACATTTGGTGAATTTCCATGTGGGTTGTCACATAACTTGTTCAGAAATGCTACTAATTAATGTGGTAGTAGTTTGTATGTGGGTCTTGCAGTTTTATTTATTGCCATTATGTTCATTGGGAGTATGAATTAAAATAACTACATCTTGGAGAAAGTGTTAACATTCACAATTGTATGTGTGTGTGCAATACTCGTGGCAGTTGACCGAAAGATTTGTCTGTTAGAATCTGCCATTTACTTTCTTAGCTGTATGCCTGGCTGGCTATTTTGTGTTGCATAAGACATTATACCTTGAAAAGTAGGTCTTTATCAGTTGATTGATGACCCAATACAGCAAGTTTTTGTGAGCGCTGGAGCTTGGCCATGTTCAGAATAAATAGTGACTGACTGACTGTACTAAGATGTTTGCCACTCGTTTTATTGGAAAATTGGTATGTGGAATGTTCTGAGAGCTATGGTCAATATTTACTATGAATACGCTTTTAGCATGATGTAAATTGACATTCCAGAAAATAAGTTGTGTACTTCATAAAAGGTAACTAGTGTGTTCCTGGAGCATGATACGTTAAAGTACTGTGGTTCAGGATGAAGTATCATATTGACCTGAACATGCAGTGTTTTGTCTTGAATTTTAGTAGTTACAGAGTTACACTTTTGGAGGCTTGATAAATGATAAACAAGGACATTACTTTTGAATTTTTTATTCTTTGAAATGGGGTTGTTTTAAAATCAAGGTGATGTTCATTTCAGGCAATTTGGAGGATGAATTTGGACAAATTGGAGAGAGAAACATTTAGGCCATTTGATGCCCAAAAGTTGCTAGTTACTGGTTTGGCACAAAGGGATGCAAAATTGTTATCAGCCACATAGTACTGCATGATTTACAGGATGCATCAGTTATTATTATCATCTGTCACTCAACACACTTGGGATAGGTGCAGAAGTGCCACAGTTGGTTTCCACATTCCTTTTTTTGAGACTAGAAAGAAATACAGTTTTCATCCATAGACAAGTGTCTTTGCCAGTGGTGTTGGTTAAGTCTTGACCATGTTTTGGAGACCTGGTGGCAAATAACATCTGTTGCTGATGCACTCATAAATCCACAGTGGCTCTTACCCCAACATTTGTCCGGTCTACCACCACACAGTGGAAGTTACAGTTATGTGTACTCAGTATGGTAAAATGGAGGAGACGTGTTGCTGTTGTTTAAGAGCACCAGGTTCTAGGCAGTTTTTACTCGTCTGTGTTCTCCAAATAACTCCTAAAGTGAACTTACCTTGCATTTAATACTTTGTTTTAATGAAGACTTCTGTAAAGTGGAAACATTGTTGGAATTAACTTTTTCTTGTTTACAGTGTGCTTAAAATAATACATTACAATTGTTCATCATGGCCACTGCACAGAATGTTCCTATTTCTGAAATACTTAGAAATAAAAGTAAGTTTGAAGAAGATGAACCTAAAAAGAAATCCCGAGAAGACTGGAGGAAAGCCAAGGAACTTGAAGAAGCACGAAAGGTATTACAGGCAGTTTCATTGTACTATCTGTAAAAACACTCCTGGTGGTTGACCATTTGAGAGATGAACTGATGACATGGAACAGTGACTTTGAGAGAGTATGCTGTAAGGATTGGAGGTGCCTGTGGGTGGATCAGGAGTTCATCCAGTAATGAAATTTGGTATGAATGATGTCTTAGTGTGTTGATCCTTTAGGTTACTGGGTTATTTTGTTGCTTGTTTGGTTGGGTAGTTAATTTTATTGACTCATTTGTGTATTGAGGGAAGTTAAGTTGGACATAGATGTAGTTGTGTGACTTTCCTTTGATTGAACAAGTTAATGGTTATGTAAAATGAAACTAGAAGAGCAGAGGTGAGGGGAAGTGGATATTTCTCTGGGGCTGCAGATGTGAAAACAAGGAAAAATAGTTTCCAGTTGGAATTAAGGTGTGTGAGATGATGTGTAGATGGAAAGTTGCTGTTGTTGTGCCTGAAGGGAGTTTAATTGTTTTAATGTGAACATTTTGTCTCTAGGCTGGAACTGCACCAGCAGCAGTGGATGAGGAAGGAAAAGACATCAACCCTCATATCCCACAGTATATATCCTCAGCTCCATGGTACTTTGGTGCTAAATGTCCCACCTTAAAACATCAGCGACCACAACCAGAAAAGCAGAAGAAATTCTCAAAAATAGATGAGTGGTATAAAAGAGGAGTAGATACAGTGAGTAACTTCATGCTGTCAGTAGTAATGATTTTAATTTGATTTGTAAGGTGTGGAATTGATCATATACTGGGGTGTTGTTTTTGTCAGGTTTAAGTATAAGTTTGGCATTTCTTAGTGTATTGATCTTGGTTTTGCTGATGTAAATAAAAATAATCTTTGTTCTTTACTATGCTTGAATCAGTAAATAGAATCTGTGCTGTAGAAGAGAGGTTTACAGTTTGAAGAGACTTTTTGCCAAGCAATAACCACCTGAGAAAAATGACATGGGGGTGATCATTGAATCACCTACTTGGAAAAGGGAATGTGTAACAAAGCTGATATGTGGATGTGTTCCTTTTCTTAACCAATCATCTGTATAATGAGTAACATCGTACGTTATTATTAGGGTGATTATATTGTGAGGGATGAGATGGACAAGACATGGTCACTTGTTTGTGGGAGATGAGAAAATCATACAAAATTTTGGTTGGAATAACTCAAATGAAAAGATCGCTTCAGGACCCAATGTGCAGATGGATGGCAAATACTGAAACAGATCTTTGGGAATGTCAGTACGAAGGGTTGAATTGGATTTGACATGGGTCAGGACAGAGTTCCATATTAGACCTTTGCCAGCACAGTAACAAACTTCCACAATTCATAAAAGCAAGACATTTCTTGACTGAGTAACTGTCAGCTGTATCATGTTGAGTTGATCATGTGTGGTGTGGCACTGGAAGGATTACTGTTAATGTGCAATTGGTAATTGTAGCGGGATATTAAGGATGTTATATTTCTTTGTCTGTAGACCTCTGTTGCAGTGAAGTACAGGAAAGGAGCTTGTGAGAACTGTGGAGCATTGACACACAAAAAGAAAGACTGCATGGAGAGACCACGGAAAGTTGGTGCTAGATATACTGGTGAGTGTTTTGCAGGTGCATGCATGAGGGCCACATTCTTCTGGGATGTGACATTGCATCACTTAAGGTCTGGTTCTGATGTTTTGAAGGAATATATTGCCTTCAAGACGCTGGGAACTAATTACCCAGTGACGTGGTGTTATATCACAGAAGAACAGAGACCTCAACCCTGCCACAACCTCAAGACTTATGCAGAAGCAAGCATGTTTATAGTTATGTGTCTTTTAGTTGTTATTTCATTGGGAAGTGTCATTTGCTTCTTTCCTGATAGATTTGGCATTGCAGGCCATATCACCTACTTGTCATTCCCAAGGGGTTTAAATCAATTTAAATAGTTTCAGGTGTGGCTTTAATTCACAAAAATGCACACTTGACTGAAGCCATAGATTATGTGTTATAATAAACATTTATTTAAATTTTGTATGACAGTCCTGTAAGAGTTACAGAATGTGAAGATGTGGTTAACATTACCTTTGTGATTCATAAAATGTAAATTTTTTATTGTGGGTTCAATGCTGTCCAGATGTGTAAGGCAAAATACAGCTGTGTGTATAACAGAAATACATGGGTTGGCATGTACTGTACAAACAAAAACCACATCCATTAAATGCATCGTGTCTGTTTATAGCAGAGAGAGATGTGCTGGCACATACTATACTAACAGAGACACATCGCTATATTCATATAGGCTGAATAAGCAAATAAAGAACAGTGGGCATACTGTATGTTTGAGAGGATGGTTTTCTGGCACAAAACTTATTTGACATTCCGTGGGCATGTAATACAAAAGCTTTGGATATAGTAAGGCCAAATATGAAAGAAAGAATTATTGTTTAGAGATAAATGTCAGCTAGATAGGAAATAGGTGGAAATGGGAACAAAATGGTTGAAGTACCATGGAAGACTTCCATAGAAAGGAACCTGGTGCCAGGCTGGAGTATACAGTAAAAAATAAATTGTCTACAAGTCAGATCAGATGTTGAGGTGTTTAAAAAGAAATTAGATGCTTGGACAAGTGTGTACTTATTTTGAAAAAATTGATCAATATGCCTATTTTGTGTATGTTTATTATATTGTATTGTGAATATGGACTTCTTGTTAAAGAATAAAAATGTTATTTGCAGAAATCATTGAATATGAGGGTACTAAAATTTTCCACCCTTTATATTTGCAGTAGGTAATGTTTTCAGCTGCCCAGTAACCACAGCATTTGTTTGAATTTTGACATTTTTATGAGAAGATATGTCCATATGTAATAAGAACCAACAAAATGCACACTTCCCCCATTAATGATTTAATTCTACTACATTGTCTTTGACATGTTTTGAACAACCAAGTGTTTCTCCTCAGGAAGACTTGTACATGCAGTTTTATGTTTTTTTTATGCATCCGTGTACGTGTACAGATGCATGAGAAAAAAACCACCATTACATATTACATAGGTATGTCACAATGCACAGTTAAAAAAATGTAAAGATATGTCCAGTGACAGTTTGTACCGTTGTTTCAAGAATATGTGATCATTGTAGCTGTTGTTTCCCTATAGGAGCTAAAATTGCGGCAGATGAATTTATTCAACCCGAGTTATCAATGGATTATGATGGGAAGAGAGACAGGTGGCGTGGTTATGATCCGTCAGAGCATAAAGCAATTATTGAGGAATATCAGAAGATTGAGGAAGCAAAGAGACAGCTGAGAGCAGACAAGTTGAATTCTGCTGTGGATGGGGATATTGAGGTACCAGAACTCTTGTTCATAGAATTTTTGAAAACGCTTTCTGAGCGTCTGAAAATTATGTCCTGTGGTTGTGCGCCTTGTTTATTGGTAAGTGGTTAAATCAAAGGACTGCTTGACACTGAAGATGGAGACACCATGAACCTTTAGAACTTCAGTAACCATCTATCAGTGGACACAGTGGCTCATCCCACAAGACTGAAATCTTGGCAGTAGCATTGCGAGAACCTCAAATCTTGCATGTGGATGTTTGTTGCTGGACAGTCACAGTAACCATGTTAGTTTATTTTGCAGGGGCAAATTATTCTCCTGTAACTGCTGTGCTTGAGCCCAGAGGTATGGTACCATTAGAAGAACTGTCCAGTGGATCTTGTAATTAAATTTCACTACTGCACTACTTAACAGTACTCTTGATTCCTTCTCTTCCATAATCCAAAAGAAGGGGTTTATTCTGTGAAAAGAAAGTATATTTCCATATCTGAAGTAAAGTTCTTTTTCGGCAGTGGAATGTACCAGTTTTTAGTCTGACATGCTTCATGTTTACTTTAATTCTGTAATGATATTTTTCAGTATTTAGTGGTGGTAACTATCTGTGATCTTATGAATTGGATTTTGTTCTCAAATTTTTGTTATCAGGCTGGAATAAAAAGCTGAAGAGTAGTTACAAGCAGAAGTTGTAGTTAAGTGTGTATTGTTTACATAACACTGCAAGCGTCCAATTCTTTGTTTAGTTTTGTAACTGTTGAAATATCTGTCTGTTAACATATAATGAAGCCATCATTTAAACTTCTCAACTTTTTATTTTTGTCATATTATTAGGCATACTTGCAGAATTGGGAAAAGCTGCTATTTGCTCTGCCATGTTTGTCTGTCCATCCGTCAACATGGAAAAACTTGACTCCCACTGGGTGGATTTACATGAAATTTGGTATTTGAGTATTTTTCAAAAATTGCCTAGAAAATTCAAGTTTAATTAAAATCTGACAGGAATAACAGGTACTTTACATGAAGCCCAATAGACATTTTTGATCATATATTGCTCGTTGTGTCTTAGAATGGGAAATTTCTCAGACGTAGAGAAAATCAGAACACACATTTTGTGTTAAGGAACTTTTTTTTTTTTCGAAAATTATGCTGTTTATGAGATAATGTGGATAAATATTGTAGAGCTGGACAGGCCACAGATGACAATATGGCGCATGCACATTGCATGCTGGATAACTAAGGCTAAAAACACACATTTAGAGTATGTAATACTGCTTATCCACTCTAACTACGGTTACACGAAAGCACCTAAATGTTACGTTACATGTACATTGCCTGTCTTTTTTATCTCTCTTTCGCTCACAACACCATAAACATTGAATGGCATTAAAAAGTGTGTGTGGGTGTGTGTATTTATTACAGCCAGAAGAGGCAGATGAAGAAGATGAAGACAAATATGTGGATGAGGTAGATATGCCTGGTACAAAAGTGGACAGTAAGCAGCGAATCACAGTGCGTAATCTGAGGATACGTGAAGATACCGCAAAGTATTTGCGTAACTTGGATCCCAACTCAGCTTACTATGATCCCAAGACCCGTTCTATGAGAGACAATCCACATGATAATTCTTCTCTTGGTGATCAAGAGTGAGTATGCATGTTTGTTATGTTTTTCTTTCATGTTTTGGTAGCTGAATGGCCATTATGATATAAATGTTAACACTATCAGTGAATCTGAGTGGATGGAATTAACTACACTGATCACAGGTTGTCTGCCTGACTCCACTAGATGGATAGGAGAGTGCAAGTCTAATTCTTCAGAAATGCTGTAATGAAATGTTCCTTAAGAGTAATGATGACTTATTTAATTGGTGTATTTTTCAGTGCAGAATGTAGAATGATTTTGTATCAGTTATGCTATTTTCCTTGGATTAATAGTCATAAGCACATATTAATTAATTACAAATATTAATTGTACACATCGTATGCTAATGTTTGGTAGTAGAGATGACCATGTTGTTCATTTCAGTGTTGATTATGCGGGCGAGAACTTTGTACGATTCTCTGGTGATACTCAGAAGCACGCTGTGGCGCAGCTGTTTGCATGGGAGGCATATGAGAAGGGTGTTGATGTGCACCTGCTGGCAGAGCCCACTAAGCTTGAGATGCTTCAGAAAGAGTATGATAAGAAGAAGGATCAATTTAAGAGTCAGGTGCAGGAGAGCATCCTTAAGTGCTATGGAGGGGAAGAGCATCTCCAGGCTCCTTCAAAGTCTCTGTTGCTTGCACAAACTGAAGACTATGTAGAGTACTCTCGCTATGGCAAAGTTATCAAGGTGAGGACAGAACCCTTCAGCACTTCGCTGTTAACTTATTTGAACCTCTTTTTCCCGTAGTTGTGGAGGGTTTGTTTGCTCGTAATCAACTAAGATTTCGGTTAAGAGGGGGGATTGGCCCACAGTATAGTAGATTTGTTTAGGGTTTACTCCCCTAGGAAAGTTTGCATCACGGTGCCTAAAGGGCCCCTCCTGCTGTTACCAGAGCCTCATTTGCTATTTTCAGGATTTACACTGGGCCCTCTTGGCTACCGTATTGGTCCCAGAGATAAATCTCTGCTGTACTTCACCCCAGTGGGCAGTTCCCTACTTCTGTTGCTTACCTCTCATGATGAGGACATGAGGTTGGATTTTGAGGGGCCCCTTCAAAACTTTGTGTTAAAAACTGCATGATGTGTTTCAAGATTTTTGAAAATATGTAGAAGAGAGAGAGACATTTTGTTGATTGTGCAGTAATTGTAGCTTGTGTTCAATAAAGGCAAAATACTGGTTAATTATTAGTTCATAATTACAACATGTAATGATAATTCTATCCTTGATTTGTGTGAAGGGCCAAGAGAAACAAATAATCCGTTCCAAATATGAAGAGGATGTGTTCCCCAATAATCACAGCTCTGTGTGGGGGTCCTACTGGCACAATGGCAAATGGGGGTTCAAGTGTTGTCACTCATTTCTGAAGGTAGGTGTCTTCATGTTTTAGTGTAATTTAGAGTGAATTTAAGGTGATAGGAACAATGAAATAATGTGTTGGGTTTTGTCCACAGAACTCGTACTGTGTGGGCGAAGCAGGGAAAGCTGCATCATCAAGTACCTCTAGACCACCTACTGTAACATTCAGTGAAGCTTCTCATGACAATGAGATTGAATTGAGCAGTTCTGCGGAGAGTTCAGGATCTTCATCAGAGGTAAATGTTCAGAGGACTCACAGAATTTAATGAACCAGCACTTACGGATAATATTTTGTTATCGCACAAGGAGGTGTGGTGTTTGTGCACATGGGTGTGGGCATATGTGCACGTGTGCATGCACGTGCATGTGCGAACAGTTAAGTAGTGCAGTGAGAGAGCTGTTAACCATTGTGTTTTCTCTCTCTAGTTTGTGGAGGCACACCAAATACATGAACATCATCGCAGCACATGTTAAATTTTTTAATTAGAACTTGAGTTATTCAAGTGTATCCTGTCTGTTTGAGTTGTGGTTTGTCATTTTTAGTAGAGTAGAGCCAACTGATGGCAGGCTGCCATACTGCACCATTATGTTTGATATGAATCTGTGTGACAACTGAGTTGTGTGTTTGTGTGGTAAGAGAGTGGATGCATCGTATTCTTACATTGAAATGCATAGTACTGGTGGCACGGAAATGGTATCTTTTTGTAGAAGTGCGGTGCACTCTTAAGGGTTAATAATTACTCGTATTTAATCCGGTGAAGAACTTAATGTTTCTGTCTAAGTAGCCAGTACTTCACAATTTTCAGAGAATTCTTTGGTAGCCATTATCATTTATGCTGATTATGGCATTATTTATCGTTCAGTCTAGCTGTCTGGTGCTGTCATTCCAGTTATAATGCTGGGTCATGACGAAGAATATTGTTATAGTATGCCCAGGGCTGGTGTTAAAGGTATGTGATGTGTGCCACTGTACAGGGAACCACAATG
>JGI24700J35501_10929952_pt1 | contig 10755 bp, 3 predicted proteins | sample TergutTh196P1_FD_35501 | JGI IMG/M metagenome (IMG submission 35501) | reverse complement strand
TGGAAATTCAGTTTGTGAAGCTGACACTGGAAATGACTGGCAACACAGCTAGGCAGCTTTCCTCCGTGTAATAACCGGACCTATTTAGCATGTTTTAACTTTGAAAATCTGCAGTGCACCGGAGGTTATTTGCAAATCAGTAAGGCAAAACTAAAGTTGAAGAATGACTATGCCACCAAGACAGCTAGTGCTCTGCCACTAGTGCCAGGAAATATGTGCACTTTGGGACAAATGCATATGCAGCAAAGTTGAAGTGACTGTGCTCAAAGGTTGGTAAAGTTCTCTGGATATGTATAAAGCATAGTCATACAACAAAGGACCAGTCTCATTACTTGCACTTGTTGAATGACACCTGTACAGTTGACCTTCATGAAAACATTTTTCTTCTGCCACTATAAACAGTGCATTACTATTACATGTAGCAGAAAATAACTTAACAATAATAATTGATTACAACATCATGCTACTATACTAAAAGGCAAAGACAATAAGAAAAATACCAAGTTGTCCTTCACAGCACATTAACTGCGTTTAGTTAGCCGTTATTATAATGCTGAAAAAGAAATTCTAAGCCAAGAAGCTTCACAAATTATGATTAGTATATGTACATCATACAGTTCAACACAAGATGCAATAGTAAGAACATACTGTTACTTAAGGAAGAGCCTTAATTTATAATCAACCCCTGATACTGCAGTGTTTTTTAAGTTCAGAGCATAAATATCTGATATAACAACAATATAAGGGAATGTAATAAAACCTCAAACAAACTAGTAATATAAACTCAATTGGAAGAGTTCATTACCTAAAATAAGCACAAATAAGCAATTAGGTAAGATATAATGGATTTTTGAAGGATGGGTCCCATAATACACACCAACTAGACCTACCAACTGACCAGCTCTCTTACACATGTTCTTCCTTCAGTGGTGAAGTACAACGTTTACAAAACCTCCTACTGTTATGAAACTCAAGTGTTTATAATTACCATCTCATTAACAATCACTGGCCAGACCTTCCTCTGAGGCGGTTCAATAAATCATAACAGATTACACCCTTAGGTCCAATACAATTCCAGCTTTGTCTACATTTCCTTACCGGAGGATAACTCAAAACAAAAACCTACAGGTGTTCAATTTCTTACCTATGTGTCTTGTATATGCTGCCTACTTAATCAACCTATATTCACTGATGATTCATCAGTAAAAAGGTCCCACAGCTGGTCTGGACAGGTACAGAAAATCTCACACCGACTAGGGTTCGAACTCCGAATCATCCAGCCTCTAGAAAGTCACTACAGGCCTGCCAACTACACTATCCTGGCCACTGATTCAGTAGTAAAACATAAATTTAGTGTTCGGTGTTTGTACTTAAGTATAGCTGGAAAGGTTCTTCAGGTTCTACCACCCGATAGGCATCAATTCTGTTATGTTACATACTGCTCTTGTTTAATGTAACAGTGAGGCAGATCCTTATAATGTGCAAGAGAGGAGAAACTATAGACAGTTATTAATTCAGGAATCCTTTTATAGTTCCTGCTATGACCACCTGCCAAAATGACATATAGTGCAATCTGAAGAATTGTAAATGTGCTGATATTTACATTTTATATAAGCTACTGCATTTCTTCCTTCCTAAGTGCACTTGTTCTATAGTAACAAGATTTGTACATTTCTGTAGCAAATTAAATGCTCTTTTCTGTCTCATGTAATTGAATTATAATGGTGTTACCTGCTTTTGAAACATAAATAATACAACCACTGGCAGTACAATTCCTCAGAGTTTCAAAGAGAATGCAATTGCTGAGTGGTTCAAATTTTAACAACAACAACAACACTGAATTTCAAACAATTTTCCAGATATGTAGTCATGTACAACCAGCACTAAAGTGCATTCAAGTTTGTTCTTAGTGAAATTGTGCACATTCCCTCTCCTAGTACATAGAGAATGTCATTATTTCGGCACACTTACCAAATCACAATCAACCCTATAAGAATCAGTTTCATACTCAACAAATTCAAATACGATGACAAATGTGATGTGGATTATGTTTAATATTGGAAACCAATGCAAGCAACATGACACTGCTCTTCACACATTGTCTCATAGTAACTTTGTAATGATAAGGAAAGGAAAACACAACTTTTTCAGCAAGTTACTAGAACCAGTTAAATGCATGTGATATACTTACTCGACAATACATCTCATTTAAAATATAACAATGCATTACACTAATTATGAGTAAAAATAAATAGCAAAGTACAAACTTCAATAAATAAAATCCCAGTGCTCATGTTACAAGCACATATAAAAATACATTAAATAAAATGACCTGTCAGACCCAAAGTACAAATTGTTGTAACTCACCAAGTTATAAACTGATAAAAAAGTTAGTTTATATTACTAAAAAAAATAACTAAAATCAAAGAATTCATTTTAACATAAATAAGTGACTGCATTTAAAACAAGGATCAGAGACCTTACATATCAGTGAAATAACAACTTGCACCTCTGATATAACTAGTTTATGCATCATGTTCCAAAAACATAGATAAATACCCTGAATGAATCCCTCACACAATAACAATAACAATAATAATAATAATAATAATAATAATAATAATAATAATAATAATCTCTAGAAATAACTAACTAAAAATAGTAGCAGAAAAAGAATATTCCTTCAAAGGTAATACTAAAAAGATGTGTAAGGTCTATCTATGGGACAACCAAAGCACTGGGTATAATGAAGTGAATATGATCTTCAAAAAATACCAAATAGTGAGATAATATATACATGGAGACAATACAACAGATCTGGTCAGATGTAATAAGAACCTGTACATACCCCATGGCAAATTACAGTGTAAGAGATGAATACAATCAAAGAAATATTACACAATAACAAATACAATAAAAAAATACAAAATAATACAAAATATACGAAAATGTCCCAACAAAGAAGCAGGTTAGATTAATGTATGTAGGGAGAAGAGAAGGCATAACAAAAATATTCAGAAAAACATACATCAGCATAGCATTTAAAACAATGAACACTATGAAAGATCACTTTTGTATGGACCACAATTTATCCCATGCACACATAGCGCTATGTATAAATTAAAATGTGATGACTGTTGAAACATTTATGTAGGATAGGCAAGAAGACATTAAAACACATCCAACATGCTTTGCAGGATGGACATACATACAAAAATGTGAAGTATATTATGCAAGACTGATACACAGCCAGTAGTGTTGCATTTTTGGACACAAGAGAAAAATGACATATATACAACAGTGGTGAACAGAATAGACATAAACACACACCTGCATACATACATACATACATATGTAGATACAAGAATTACACTTTCAAAGTATTATATACTCAGTTTAAAAAATGCATTAATTTACCTCATCCTAACCTAACTACAAACTCCTCCCTACTACTGATAATACCCCATCTGAAAGATGCAGAAACTTCAACCATTAGATGAAATACCAGACAAAAACATGTTTGTATGAGAGACACAAATCAAACACAAGCACTGTATCTTCAACTGCTTGAAATGAGGTATGCACACATAAAATAATAAAAAAGAACACAATAAAAACGCTAATTACAATACAATAATATAAACATTACAAGAGAATTAACCCCTTTAGGTTCAATGTCTGGTTGAACTAGACAACACTTTCTGCTGTACCAGGCCCAATTTTGAGTTCAGACCAACATGTTACTTTACAATGTTATATGTTTGTCTTCCCTGAACTCATGCCAACTTGTGGCTGCTTTTGGTCTTCACATATTAAAAGTGTTCTGAAGAATTAATTTGGACTAGACTGCTGGAATGCATATTAATAATATGGACTGGAAAGGGTTAATAATATAAAATGTAAATCTTCAGTAGAAAATTCTGTATCAGATCCTGGTATAATGACTTGCACAGATGCCACTAAGAAATTGGTTATTCATGAAGTGCACAACAAGATGGTCGGCATATACACAATAATGTAAATAAACACAAACAAAACATCATAACAATAACAATAATAATAATGTAAATTTTTAAACTTAAATTGAATAAATTCAGAATCTAGTATGAAACAACTCACAGGCTGAACTAGAAAACTGATAAATGTAATACACATAAAAAATTACAAGAAACAAGAAGAGCAAACAAGTGCATTAAATGGTAGCCAATCTCCAAGTATTCAAGAACAATAAAACTGTCTTACAAGTGATAAGAAACGAAGGAAATCCAACATAAAAAAAAACAGACAATAGATGAAATAATAGAAAATCACTAAGTAGGAAGTAAACCATTCTATTAAAAAGAACTAAATAACAATTATAATAAGCAATAACAATTTACAAGAAACTGTAAATACTGCCATAATAAATCCATCAAGAAATATAAATAAAATGTATTAAGTTTAGTCTTCTGGGACATGACACTGTGTCAGCTTAAACGCTGAAGGAGGAGGACACAAGCACCTCCAAGACATCAGTATTTACCAGTCAACAAGACACCATATCCCAGACTACTTGCATCTTCAACATTGTTATGTGAACCTAAAATCTCACACAATGAATTGTAAAAATGTTAACTTGATGTATTTTTGAAATAAATTTTAACAGGAAAACAAAATGAGATGTGAGACAATAATTGCCCAATGGAAATAACACAATGTATCAAAACATATAACTGATGTGACAAATGAAACATTGTTTTATTTTCAATAAAATATATTGGGTTAAATATATCACATGTATTGAACTAGTACACACATGAGGATGCATATTATATGAATATACTGTAAACTAATTTATATAAAGAAAGTAATTTAGAACACTGAAAATGTGTAGATTAGTCTGATGGTTGTTAAAATATGAGTTTAAACATAACACTGCTATGTAGAGGGAAATTTTAATGTATGCTAAACCAGAACACAGATGCAGAATAAAGAGTAGCATATAAATAAAGTATGTGCTTAACAGAACAACTGATCTGTCTGGGTACCACAATACCTATCATTCTGTTTTTTTATAATAATGGTAAAAGGTATAACTGCAACATACAACAACAACAACAACAACAACAACAACAATAATAATAATAATAATAACAACAACAACAATAATGGAATAGGATGAATTTCCTTCCCTTGACTGAGCCTAATCCCACAAACAATCTGGGATGGGTAAAGGTTTCCCAGCAGACAGATGCTGAGAATTGTGCCTGAGTCAACAAAAACCACAAATAATAATAATAATAATAATAATAATAATAATAATAATAATAATAATAATAATAATAATTGCAATGCTTTTGAAAGTACTTGAACTGGATCTTACTACCAAAAGTGGTAATATCGTTCACACACTAGAAACCTTTTTAGTTTACACACATATATCAAAAGTCAAAGAACAGTACCAAATAATAAAACTGAATCCAACAAATTTAGTACAATATATTTATTTTAAGTGTATGCAAATAATGTTTGAAAGGTAGGCCTCAATTCAGAAAATCCCAGTTACTTTGTAAATGTGGCACCCATACAGAGCAATTGAGCCATGCATAATTTGTAACTGCAGCAAGATATGAGACCTACATTTCATAAACAAGGAGAGAAAATGCATGTCATGGCCTGCTTGAGAAGGTAACATGTCAGTGCAGCCATCTTAATTGCCTGCATACTCACCCACTGGTATATCATACAGTTCTTCAACATGTTTGTTGTTATTGGGTGACCCTGGACTTGGAAGTTTAGCGTTACCATTTATCTGGGTCCCGGGAGGGGATGAGAGCTTTGGCGAACCTGCCGATGGTTTATTGTCAGTAGTAGTTGTGGTAGAAGAGGTTGTGGTGGATGTGATGGCAAGGTCAGAGTTAAGTTGGGGTGTAGTAGGAGGTGTGGGGTTATCATCAGCTGCAACACACAACACAAAAAGACACACCCATATCAAAACTGTCAACACATGCATTTAGACATTCTGGTCTGTTTAAAACCAACAAATACAGTACTTACTTTTTTCCTGATTATGTTTTCTTCACAAGATTTGTCATGTTCCAAACAAGTGAGGGTATTTATGTAATTACATGACATTTATGCAAAATAAAATAATTTAGAACTCTGTAACATGATACTATCTTGAAGTCCAGTCTATATATACGGTGGCATAAAAGTCACTTTACTGAGAACTTTCCACTCGTGTGATGGTATTTTTAGTATACCCCTCTGCCCACGTTAAATAAAGTTGTGTCACATTACATTCTCACGTCAAGTTAAACATGTCCTTAAGTGCCTTGCAGATAAGAGTACTTCTGCATAAATAATAACAAACAAGCAATCATTCTGTGCTGCTTATTCATAAATTCTCAGTTTTATGAAAAACAGAGCAAATAATCCACAACCACAATCAACAATTTCAAGAAGACTCTATGCAATACTTCTTCATTTCTCACATGAATGGTCCAACTGATCTTTCTATTCTCCAACGCCACATTTCAAAACTTTACAGGTATTTCTGATCGTCCTTCCAAAGTGTCCAAGTTTCAGCACCATAAAAAGTTATGCTTCAAACATGACACTTTACTAGTTTCTTCCTTAATTTAAGTCCAGCATAAGTCTTATTCTTGTTTAATGCTACTTTTTCCATAGCAATCCTGGATTGAATTTCACGTGTACATCTTGCACCATTTGTTATCATGCTACCCCAATAGCTGAAATATTCCACATTTTCCAGTTGTGTTTGATTTATCATAATCTGTACTGGGGATGGTTGCCTTGAGATCCTATGTCATTACAAGTTTTAAATTAAGATGATCCAGATGCAAATGTCTGATGATCTTATAATGTATCAAACTGCTCAGAATTCATCATAAAAATCCTATAGACAGAATAAGCTACAATGTAAGTGTAAACTGACAGAAGTGTATATACTGGAGATGTATAAGCTTATAATGCCGGAAGTGATGGTCTTGGATGGACTATTGGTACAGAAGGATATGTATGAAACATCAAACACTACCAAAAAGAACTCTGCACAGCAATATGCCATTCCATGGTTAGCAAGCCGAGAATCTATAATTCATTTGCATTCTGTAAGGTGTTATGGCACACCTTCCACACAGCACAGAAGAAGACATTTTCCTCTGTAAGGTTTAAATTACTTTGTTTAGAAGTAGTCTCAAAGTGCTGACATTCTACTTATATGCACACCTCACACTTTGGAAAAAAAAATTTACTTGGCATATGGGGAAGATGACATCTTTGACTAATGGGTATTTCCTCTCAATTATTTTCTTTCAATTCTAATAGTGAATGAGGCATATTTATAGAAACTTCACTTGCCAAAATGTTCCACAAATAAACAAACATGTATTTAAACTGGGCAAGCAGGTAAGCCAAAATCTTTACTTTATCATTCATAAAAAAAATTCAAATAACACATTCATGAAATTATTAGCTATGTGAGGACCACAGCACTGTCCTATATAAAATAGTCATATTTTTTGTCTTTAGTTAGTTTATTAAAAAAGGCTGCCAGAATTAGTCATACATTATGCCTGTTATTTACTGTTTTGTATAAAAAAAAAGGTCCTGTTATTCTAAAGCACTAACTGCACACCACACTCAAACTTCCAAATCATGTGGGGGCACATCATGAAGATTCTCTGTGGATAAATGCCATTGTTTTGACTGTCTAAACTACTGCTTTATTGTTTCATAAGAATAAAATGCAGGTTCTGGGTTGTCACAAAGACCAGTAAACAAATTTCTGAAACTACACACAGTATTGAATTCTTGCTTCACACCATGAAGGCACAAGACTAAGTACAACTGCTGTTTTGTGGCATCATAAATTTAACCATTTTGTTTCAATATGTAGACTGTATTTCTTGACATTCCACACTGAAGAGCCAACAGATATAATGACTTTTTCACGCTTCCTTCTAATTCAGCACCATTGTCAGGGCTTTGATTAGCAGACATCTTTGTGTTCCATTTTTTGGTCTAACAATGACTGTTGCATTGAACTTCACCACTGTTCTGTCAACTGTTGCTTAGGAAAGCCCCAAACTTTCAGGGACTTCCTATGAGACTTTGACTTTTCTTCTATTTCTTACACTGCAAAAAGCATCATATGTATGTAATTTTTGATCAGCTATATTTCACATTATGTCATAATGCAATTCTATCACATGCATAGAAAGACTACGCACTGGCCTCAGGCAGTGTGGGATTCCTAATTAGCCATCTGGGTAGCAAAAGCAGCTTTCAGATTTCAAAGCGGCCAGTCTCCAAGTAAGCTAAGAAAAAGACGTATATTTAACATGAAAAATAATGCTTTTAACAATTTCTGTAATCACTTGCACCTGTAAAGTAACTTATATGCCACCTTAGATTATGATTCCATGAAATAACACACATTTGTACTGCATACTGGATGAAAGAAGCTTTCACACAGTTGAAAGTAATTAGCACTGTTGTTATAAGGTTATCAGACACATATTCTCTGCCAGGGTCATTGAAATCCAGCAAACTTCATACAGTGAAACCTCCATCCATCACTCCTACAAGTATTCATTTTCTTTGGTCCCTGTAAGTACCCCACATAAACAAGGTACAATTATGCCAGATGCATCATCCCTGAGATGGTAGTTTTACTTTGTCGATTGTTCAGAATTCTCAGTCCTAAGCCACAATATTTCTTGAATGATCATTTCTGAGAGAAAAAAAAAATAGCAAATGTGACATGATGTTTTATGAACAAGCAGTCTTGGTAACCTGACTGTAATGATACTTAATGAAATGTCACTATTCCTTGGCCTAGTGAGGAATTTTGGCAGAGAAACAGGCTGAGCAGGTGGTGGTACATACGTCATGTAGGTCATATGGAGCTCTTCTACTTCTGGGACAGAATGCTGATAATGAAGGGCTAGTCATGCCACAGGTAAAATTGTCAAAGACAGGATAATAATGCTACTCTGTGTGTGTGTGTGTGTGTGTGTGTGTGTGTGTGTGTGTGTGTGAGAACAGTGACAGCAGTGACAAACAGGTGCTGCATTGTTTTAAAAACATGAGGACTTACTGTAAAATACAGCTCGAATAAAAAAAGATTAATGATTGTGATCACTTTCACAGAGTTTTTAAGGCCACTGGCTGCCTACATGGGGTGTGCAAACTAGAAACATGTTGCCACTTGTGGAACACCGTGCCACTTGTCTGCAGTATCTTATTTGGGCATCATGAAATGTTTCAAGCAGCTGTACAGGAAGCACCTTGTTAAAAAAAACTGTGTGCTTGATGGACTCAGGCAAGGATGTGTAAGTGAAAATCCACGTTTTTCAAGCAATACAAATTCACAGTATTGGCTTGGTGAGAAGTCACACAGTTGACAATTGTGAATAGCTTTCATCAATGCAGCTAGTAGCATTAAGTTAACAGAGAAGCTGATATGGAATCCAGGTCTGAGAACAGGATGATGCCTTCCAAGCAGACTGATTTGGCTGAGAATGTGGATGGAAATTCTTACATATCCAGAGACAATGCGCTTATTACTTGTTGCATTTCCAGCACTGATGAGTTGCGTGATGAATGTGAGGGTGGCAGAAGCAGTGTGGGGAGGAAGAGGGAGATAAATGTGAGCCTGAACAAGTGATGAGGTTAAACCAAGATGCCTGCAGCTTACAAAATTGTTAAGTAGTTCTTTTACAAGCACAGCATACATGAGCATGATAACAGAACATTTTGAACTTCAAATTGTGCTGTTCCCTTTGAAATTTAAGGTTTCAACCAAATGGTTACCAATGACAGATTTCTTGGGAGAGAAAAAGTGATTTGAACATGGGTGTGAAAAGTAGCTTTTGTTTATTAATTTTGTAAGCCTACATGAAAAGTGTGTACTTTTCATTTTTTGTCATCATTTTTTTGTTACATTACATTAATTGGGAAAAATGAAACAGAAATAAGAAAACTTTTTGTAGAAATGGAGAACTGCCAGAAAGTTTGGCCTACAGATAAACCAAGAAAAGACAAAATATATGATAGTAGAAAGGAAAAACAGGTTAAAGGAAAATAAAATAGGACATTTGAAAATAAAAAATTACAAATTTGAAAGAGTGGAAGATTTAAATATTTAGGAGTTATACTTAATGAAGATAACAATAATCAAACAGACTTGCAAGAAAGAATAAAAATGCTAACAAAATATATTTTATGATACAAAATTTTTTTAAAAATAAAAACATATCAAAGAAACTGAAATTGAGACTAAAGAACACAATAGACAAAACGTTAACATATGCATCAGAAACTTGGACACTAACAAAAAGAGAGAGAGAGAGAGAAAGAAATTGAATGTTTTTGAAAGGAAAGTGTGTAGAAGAATTTTAGGCCCAGTATATGATAATAAAAAAGAAAATTAGAGGATTATTAAATAATAAAGAAATTTATGCAAGTGTTAAAAAACCTACTATAATAGAGACAATAAGGTTAAATAGATTATGTTGGTCTGGACATGTGCAGAGAATGGAAGAAAATAGGATTCCCAAAAGAGTATTATATATGAATTTGAGAACAACAAGATTGAGAGGTAGACCAAGAAATAGATGGCAAGATGAGGTGAAAGAGGATGGAAGAATAACTGGTGGAGAAGGGTGGCAGGAAAAAGTACATAACAGAGAGGAATGGAAGAAGCTCCTGAGAACGGCAAGGAATCATCGCATTCTGCACATGCCAATG
>JGI24700J35501_10929953_pt1 | contig 10759 bp, 5 predicted proteins | sample TergutTh196P1_FD_35501 | JGI IMG/M metagenome (IMG submission 35501) | reverse complement strand
CTACTATGAAGTTTTATAAATTTCTCCTCTTGCTGTACCAGTGAAGCAGAAGTTAAACAAATGAATGTACAATGGAAGTGGGACTGGCATGAGAAAAACCTGTGTAACTACATTGTTTTTACTGTTTTGGTGCAGCTTTGTATCATGACTGTTGTGATGTGACAGCAAGGCAAGAGAGAGGGTAACTGCAGAGTCTATGACATTTCTGAAATGTTTTTAGTCACATGAGCAGGATTACTTTAGGCCAATTCAAAGTTAGAGGAATGATTCTGGGCCACCTGAAAGTGGCCTGGGTCACAACAAAACTGATAGGATGGTTTTGAGCTCTACTAATAAAAAGCAACAAGGCACCCCAGCCAACATTCAACATTGACTGTTTCATGAAACAATGACCACGCTTACCTTTTAAGACGTGCACGACTGTGAAATCGTTTCCCACACTTGTGGCAGGAAAAGCTGCGTTCAGCTAAGTGGACCCACGCATGTTTCTGGAGGGAGCGGCGATCTTTACAAGTTTTACCACAGAGTGTGCAGGCATTAGGTGGGATGTTACGGGCATGCCGTCGGCGCACATGTGCAGCAACAGCTGGTGCATCCAAAAAACACTCGCCGCACAGCATGCAGCGATGTGGCTGATAGCGTGCATGTGTTTCAACATGCGCCAAAAGGTCACTCTGCCCAGGAAAGTTCTGACCACACACCTGACACACGTGTGTTGCCATACTACTGTTTGGCTCAAACTTGACATGGATTCTGCACCAAAAATAACACCCCTTTCTTAAAATTTAGAAATCCAAAGTAGCATTTATATACAAATTTCCCTCAGCTATATCACAACTGATACAAATGAAATGGAGTAACAAGGACACCAAGCAACTCCACACTGTGTACTCTTCATACAATACTGTTAGCATGGCTAAACCAACGAGCCTCACATGAACAGAAAATGCAACATGCAGTGGAAAACAGAAAGGCATATATTTGGATTACTACTTCATGAAGAATGGTCATGGTAAACATGACAGAATATATTACACAGTGGATCTTACTGAAATAAACTTAAAGCAAACAGAACTGGCCTGGCTCAGGATAGTGTCCAATGCAAGCTTTTGTGACGAGTGACAAGAAAATTCTGAATCCTTATCAGTAAAATGTGTCTCGATCAGCTAAATAACTACCAACTGCTCATGAAAGACCATGTAACATGGAGTTAGAATGCAACATAATTTTGAATGTCAACATACTAAACAACTCAAGGCATAGTTAAGTGAAAGGTTTCTCTCTGCTGATGTCAATACAACTGTTGGAATCCAAAATACGGACTTCACCTGTCAATGGCTCAGGGAATATCACAGGCTATGCCATGATGTGTATTATTTCAACCATGTCTTAGGCACAAAAAGCAGAACAATTAAGGCATAGTTAGTTCAGAGAGCATTAAAGGATTTACAGCTTGAGGGTTGAAACTGCATGTTTGGCCAAATGAAGCAATATCAAAAAGGTAAGATGAGACAAGTTCTGACAGAGTATGTATCTACCTTAAGGTCATCAATGATAGGAAGCCTTGTATCATGCTACCAAAACAGGATCCATAAGTAGAGCTACAATCTAGACGTATTTCTTTAAGTCCTGATCAAACTGAGATTTTATCCACATTAAGGACTGGCGATCTAACACCTATCACTTCCGTACATTTCTGCACAACTTACTTACAATGATCACTTCTAATGTTCTGTTCTCTTGAAAACACTTTGTGAGCACTTCTAATGGTAAGTACATGGTTGAGACAAACTTTCATATCAAACACACATCCTGAGTAAATGAGCCATTGCTCACAACCTGTACAGTGTACACCACATACAGGAACAGCAGTTAACCTTGTTGTTTGCTTCTAGGCATGTTCACAAAACATTTCGCACCGCCCACATATCTATATCTATTCAGAAGAGCTTGGCTCCAGCAAGGGAGATTTTGAGAAAATTTGGGAGAAGATATCCATGTTAGAACTTGCTCAGTGTATCAGATTTTGCAAGTCCAACCATCAGGGTCTCCAATGGACACAACAAGCCCTTGTGTCTGTATCGAGTTAAAACTATGTGTAGCATTATGTCGAGAGATGGTATAGTACACATGACACTGACATATTCACAATAACATGAAACATCTCTGACAAATATCTCCAAGCTGGAACTCCATTCTGGAACTAAATGAGCTAGGAGATGTAGGCACAGCGTAATTATGCTGCATTTGCTACTCTAAAAATCCGGTGCTCCAGAGTTTGCATTTTAACCACACCCTAGCAGTCTCAGCAAGATCTAAATTTTGCACGTGGGTACAGCACGGATGTGAATGTAGATGTTCACACAGCAGGAATGCAAATACATGTGCATGCAGAATCCACAAAGCAAATTATGTGCTGGGGAAATGCATCTAGGTCTTCAGGTAATGCAGCCATTAAAACTGTTTCATCAAACTGAAAACAGAAGTGGCTCTACACTTTCTGTGAAATTCTCCAGTATAATAATTAGTGAAAATATGTCCAGCTATTCTCAAGTTTCTATAGTTATGAATAGGAAGACTGAGAGAGAGAGAGAGAGAGAGAGTGAGAGTGAGTGAGTGAGTGACAGAATTTAACAGGTGCTCTACAGGGATGTGAATAAGCCTAAAACTCAAAATCAAAGCATGTAAATTCTCTAAATAAACAAAGTGCATTCTTTTCAAGACAAAAGATGTGGTAAACTAATGTTCAGGACTTCACTTTATCATGGCATAATCTGGGGGGAGGGGGGAAGCCTAGTGTCACAAACAGAGGTCCCAAACAATACGTCACTGCAAGATATCAACTGGTACAGAATATATTTTATGCAGGCATAAGTGAATAAAATAAAAACCATGGCGAATCTATGAGTTTTCAAGTGGTTAATACAACCACCTGTCCTACCCCCTGCCAGAAACTTTTAAACAGCCTTTATTTTATAATTCAGCTGTTCATTATCAGCCTGTTCATTCATTTCATGGTGGACACTCATTCTGAAAAACCAAGTTACTCAGCTGGTCAAGAAATTCTCTGTATTTATGGCATTCTTTTAAGTGTGTTTTTTAACAAAACTATAAACCACTAAGATTATGTAGTGTCACTGATGGATGAAAGAAGAAGTATGGAACATTAGTGGACTTATACTAGCAAGCAAAAACTGTCCCTAATGCCACTTTGCCCACCACACATTCCACAGGAATTGGCCTGGGACTGAACCCAGATCTCCCTAACAACAGAGCAGTAACAGCGTGAGCCACCGCACAACCTTTTTAATTTTTTGTATGAAATGTGGATGTTTGTTACTAGATGAATGCACAAATTTTACAAAAATCTAGGTGCCAGAAGGGTGACATGAAACAAGTTCCTTAATGAGGACCTGCAAACAGTGTCACTGTATGAAATTTAGTTGCCCAAGCAACCTGGCACCTGGGATTTTTGCACCTCCTGATCACTACAATCACAAGTTCCTATCATAAACCAGTTCAGTCCAGCTGACACCCTATGTACACAAGATTAACTGTAATATTATCTTCTTCATTTGCATCTGCCTCTATGGTTTTCTGACAATTCTAACAAGTAAATAGCAAAAATTTAACAGTTCCTTGTCATGTAACCTTCTCCATCTTCCTGTTACTATTTCTTAAGTCCAAAAATACTCTCCTTAACACTCTGCTCTAAAAAGTTCTGTGAGACCACATTCCACACCAATATAAGAAAAAGCGTAAAACTATAGTTGTAGATGCTTTTAAGCTTTAAGTCTTTAAACAGGAGAAAAGTTCCTTTACATGTAAGTGGCAACAATAAACAAACATTTAATCAGTCATCTGTACCAAACATTTGTAATAAAAATGGAAAATCTATGTGTATCATGTTAGCATATAATTGCGTGGAGCTGCCAGTCTGGGAACACATTTGTTACTCCACAGATTTTATACAATTAATGGTTAAGAGGCGAGGGACTAACACACCATACTGACCTGCGGTGACGTTTCAGAAGATCCTGTCGATGGAAACCAAGGCCACAAGTTTCACAGTGGAACTCTCCAAACCGATCATCACCTGTATATGGACCAGAAACGTCAGGCTCATCTCGACTTCTTCCAGCATGCTTAATGCGTGAATGCTCCTTCAGCAGCCCAATATCCCAGAACATCTCACCACATGTATTGCATTCAAATGGGCTGTCTCCAGCATGCACCCTTGCATGTGAAGCAAGCGCCTTCTCACGTGCAAAACCGACACCACAGTGCTGACAGACATACGGACGACTTTCGTCAATGACAGGCCAGCGAGGCATGGCAGGTTCTTGCGGCTCCATGCTAGGTGTAAAATTGGGAGGTGGCTGAGACAGTAATTTCATATCTTCATCAACATAACTGTAACTTCCACTACCACTGTTCCCAAGTTTTTTACGAGATGAACTATTACTGTTGTTGGTTCTTTTGAAATCTTTAAAGTTGGGGCCATCACTCTCTTCCATGTAGCTACTACTCTGGGCTGGAGCAGTAATACACTTCCGTTTCTTTGGTGCAGATGACTGCACTTTCTTTCTCCTCCCCTTCATCGAAACAGTATTGTTATGATCATGTGAGTTATTTGTGGGAACACCTTCCTCCTCATCATCACTACCAAGATGTCCAGGAGCATATGCATGGATTTTCATATGGCTAATAAGGTCACATCTGCGACGATATCGAGCTCCACAAAGGTTACAGCCATATGGACGATCTGTCTGGTGGGCCAACATATGGGTCATTAGGTTTGCTTTTTTACGAAAACGTCGACTGCAGAAATCACAAGGATAGGGGCGCATTGTTGTGTACGCATCTTGATCTTGTGGTAATGGTATCTCAACTTCAGGTTCTGTTGTGGGGTTGCATGCCACCTTCAGTTCCACCAACTGCTGACTGTACCAAAACAAGAAAAAGTTATAGTTAACCACTATAAATCCTCGGAAACCTACACAAACTTTCTGTGACATAATAAATTTTCTTTATCCTGAAACTCAACATTTCTTTTCTAGCTTCATCCTTCACCTCTTTCTTCCTTTCCTTTACAAAGTCATACCTTTACCTCATTCCTTCCTTTCTCCATTTAAAACACTGTTGCTTTGCAGACTCCTCACAATCTAGAAATACTCAGTGACTCATGAAGTTAGGGATAAAATTTTTTTACCTGACATTCTCCACCTGCAAGCCATCCAGTAGTTCCTACCCCGCACAAATAAATTCACATTTGTGTTCGATGTTACCAATTACTAAGCCGAGAAGAAGTGTGCAGCTGAAATGTATGGCCACTTACTGTTGGTGGCAAAATATCTTTAAGTTCCATGTAAATAAAATCTAAGTACTGTGGAAATCATTACTGTACTTCAAGCTGCTCAGCAACTTCTTTGCATTCTTGTACTGATTTGGGGAAGTGTCACAAATATAAAAGCACTGAAAAACATATGTTGCAAATCACTATCAGCTGGACAGTCCAGGGATGGAAGCTGGGTGAAGGTGAGATTTTCCACACCCATCCAGATCGGCCCTGGGCCTACCTTGCCACCTGTACAATGGGTACCAAGTTTCTTTCCTGGGGGTAAAGTGGCTGGGGCATGGCGATGACCACCAACTCCCATCTAGTTTCTAAGTTAAAGAAAGTGTATAGCTATAACTCTACTCTGCTTCTGGGACTTCATGGCCTGTTCTAGGTGTTCTAGGGTGAACTTTATAGTATGAAATCACATCAAAATACATTAATATCATTTTACCACTTGGTAATACACAAGTGGCACAACCTCTCAACTGCAAAGCCTACTGATATGCAAAATTTTGCATGAAAAGAATAAAGAAATTAAAGCACTATAATTTTAACCTTGCCAACTTTTTAAGATTTTATTATTCAGTTATATAGTGTAACTATTTTAAATCCTACTGATAATACACATGCACCTCACACAAATGAGTGAGATCTCAGTCTAACCACAAATTGAATTTGCAACTGCAATTTCATTTTTACATCACATAACTGGCCTGAAGATGACTGACCTTTGATGAAAACAAGCAGTCATATAATTTACATAAATGAAAAACCAATACAAAGTTGTGTTGCTCATAACTGTGTACTCAATTATAGTATTATACAAACTATAGGATATTTATAATAGAAAAAAATAATTTTAAAACACAGGTAATATTTCTTGGCAACCAAAAGTAGATACAACAACATTTACTCATTATGCCCATATTGTCAAGACAGTCTGTTGCTTTCATAATTATTCCACTTACATGACATATAGATATAATTATTATTATTTACTGCCATCATTACATTTACAATTGTCCTATGACATCTTATATGCTCCACTGTAATCTTGGGGGACAAGTGGAGTAGGATACTGCTAAATATGTCTTCCTTTTTAATTCTGCAGATGCATACTTCGAGTATGACAACTTAAGAAGGGCTAAAATCTGTTATTTCCACTAAGGTCTACAGATGATACAAGCTCAACACAGTTCATTCACACCTTCGATATCAAATGATTAATATTATTTCATTTTCAATGCTACTGATAAGTATTAATACTCAGTCTTTCCCTACCTTTCATCATCTATTGGCTGCCCATTGTCCCATGTTTCACTTATCACTTCTTCCTCGGTAACTTGGATGTCCAAAAAATCCTGTTCAGGGAAAGCATACTGCACTACTTCAATACCCTGTTGTTGAGGCACGCTGGAGACATCACTTGTATTAGGAAATATCACACAGTCATTTCCTATGCCACAAACCACTTCACCTTCTGCAGCACCTGGACCTCCCCAGTTTGAACTATTCACAGCACGTACCAAATTTGGTACTTCTATTCCTGCAGACGGTTCTGCCATTTCACACTTGTGTACTTTATGTTTCCAACATAATCTGCAACATTAAGAATGTTAACGGCTATCACACAACACTCAAATGCTCATACAGTATGTGACAATTCCAGAAAAGTACAATCAGGAACAACTGCAGCATAATACAAACATTTCTCATAAATTAACTAACTTACAAAAGAAATATATCAGTCACTAACATAAATTGGGCACAAACCAATATCTTAAAATGTAACTGCATGTTTAACTGGCCATAAAATCTAAGATGTACTCTTGCTCAGTTTCTAAATAACTCTACAGAACTGAATTATTCTTGAGCAATAAACAGTTCCTCAGTTAGTCAAGAAATTCCCTGCAGCTGGTGAAAAACAAAGGTTCATTACTATGTACACAACATCCCACCACAATCCTAAGCCATATGATTCCAATCCACACCCTTTCACCCTATTTCTTTAAGACCCATTTTAATGTTATTCTCCCATGTACACCTACGGGTTCCAACTACTGTCTTTCCACGCAATTTTCCCCAGAACTCTGAACTCGTTATGCCCAAACTGTCAACGAACACAGTCACTTCAACATATCAAGTCTGCATCAAAATGAAAATTTGTGAATTAGTGGACGCGAAACTTAGCATTTCAAAACATAAAACACTTGTCAGTCGTCTATTATATATTCTTTATTAAAAGGTCCAAATATATACTGGAACAAAATTAACCTCTTCAAGCAGGCAAAATCATGCAAAAACCCACCATTCAATTATTACAACCGCCAAATCTTAGCTCGTATTTCAATTGTTTTAACGTATAATTATTAGTTTGAATAAATAATACCTCAGAAGTAAAAGACGATGAAAGCACAGTGGCATTACACCCTGTTCGAGCAATCCCTAACCTTTGTTTATTACAACGTTGTGGGTTAGACTCCATTTGCTACTTGTTTAACCTAAGATGAAATCTGAAGGTTCGAGAGAGTACAAACGAACATCGTACAGCTGATTTAACAAGTTATTGTAACAAAATAAGAAAATGTATGTCCAATAATGTTATATGTTACAATTAACTAACAAATAATATGATTTAATTTGCTTCAAAACATACAAACCTAACCAAAATTTTACAGACCACAGCGTCAACTTTCAACTGTTTTTCTTAAACACCGTTCAGTGATTTTCGATAGGCTCCTTGTTCACGATAACCAAAGACTACATACTGCAGACATTCCCGGTATCTCAGTATTACTTTTAATATGTATGTATACAAGTCCTACAATTTCTGCCTTGTAGAAAACTATTTACTCACTACCTGACCAGGAATGGCTCGTATGCAACAACAATTATATACGGTAAAACCATACCTAACCAACACGTGTAGACAAACTGCAATTTAGTTAACGTCCATATTTGTTTTTCCTGTGGCTAGTATATGTCGCTTAATCAAACTTAAAACACCAAACAATTCAAGTATTTAAAATAAGACATGGTGTGTCACATAGCATGCATTATAGGCTGGTCTATAGCTCTTTGGTAATTAGGGTGCTTGTCGTCGGAACGCTTTCTATTTGGTATCAGCAGTGGCCATGGCCCCAAAGAAATGTATTCTTGGTTGCAGGTTTGAGGTTGTGGAGTCTTGTAATAAAATTAAGTCCTATTTACAGAAAATCTGGGATCCAAACTGGGGATGGACTGTGCTCACGATTATCCCTTTCCCCCCCAAATATAATATACTTAGAAAATAATGTAGATACAAGTTAGGAAATGTGTGTTGCGCTGAACAGTTAGTAGTGTAGCCATAGCTCTGCTTTCGCTCTCTGCACTTTCAGTTCGTGATTACGAACTTTTGATGCTGGCTTGTAACATTAAACGCTTCAACAAGAACATTGATAAGTGTATGTTAAATCCCTTGCCATGTTTCACACAAGTCATCAAACCTTAAACAAATAATATTGTTGTAATCTTTGTGTGTACTCGGAACACAGAAGTTACGTATCTGTTACGGTGCATGTTATAAATCCCATGCAGCCAAAATTCAGTAAAAAGTGACGAATATCAATATGTACGAGAGTACCAACGATTTTCTTGTAGGCAGATATTCAGGGATGAGTATGCTGCAAGTAGCTTGTCTACACAGTACTGAAATAGTGTGCTGTATTAACGAACTTTACACTCATGTTACCGTGCGTCGTTAAGATTTCTTTTTAATATCCAACCAGACGCACTAATTATCCAAATTTATTGTCATAAAACTCTACATGTTTCGGGTAACTTCTGTATTGACCTTTGACATCCTACAGAATACTATGTTGGTCTCTGGAACGTACTGGCGAATGGCATGGCATGCGTTACGCTGGTTTCTGTATATACTTGGTAGCAATCTAAATGTCTAAGCCAGAAAAATTTAGGCAGCTACAAGATACAATTAGCATTTAAATCCATCTCCTAAAGGTTAAAAAAGTAAAGTAAATCTGGTGCAATGTGTGGAAGTTCACAATTATAACACAGGAACAAAATTGAATTTCCATTTGTGTGCAACATATATCTTATGTAATCACATAGATGTGGAAAAATAGTTTTTTTTAAAAAGGGAATTGAGATCCCACTACACCCTACAACTTATTCATTGGCAGAATATGGGGGATGATCTGGGCTCACTATTTTGAACCTAAATCATAGCAATGGCATGGCACCACACGACATCCCCCAGAAAGAACTCAAAAATGTATCATTATGTACCATGACTACAGGCATTAAGGATGAGAAAGGTGTTTATCTTGTGAAATATTTGTGTATGGGAACAACAGTGAACTCTGACCACTGATTTGAAACAAAGAAACTGAATACCTGCCTTTGTCAAGTTCATCCCACAAGGAAAATGTCAAAACTATTGCTACTCCATGACAATATCAGCACCCATGGGTGTGTATACCACTGTACAGTGTAGGCACACCTGCCCTATGTCCTGACTTTGCACTGTCAGATTTTCAATTTTGAAAGTAATCCTGACAAGGCCACCATTATATGAATGACACAGCAGATAAACTGCAGAATAGGTTAAAAGAGTCTTATAAAAATAAACTGGCTGCACAACATTAGAACATCCCCATCACAGCATGATCAATGTGTCTGGCATCAGTAAAAATCCTGGAAAGAATGGGTACTGACTTCTAAACTAGAGGCAAAAGGAAGCAAAATGACACATTACAAGTAGAGACACATCTTATTTTAGTTCAACACATGTTCTCATACACTTTCAGATATGCACACAACATTTATATAATATTCAGTTATTTACATAATTATGATAATCATTTGTATAACTTGGCACCTATAATATTTTAATTAACATGGAAATCTCTTCACAGCCATCCAGACAGAAGATTCTGTCTGATCACCCCTGTTTTTGTGTTTTCAATCCATCTCAGCTTGAGCTGACAAGTCCAGCTCCACTGGAAACATGTTGCTTGGGACTTGCATTAAATATGAAACACATTGGCACATAATATATTCATAACATTAAACTTTCACTTTGACTGAAAATATTAGTGACATACCTGTCTTCACTGTATACAACACAACATAAGCCCTTACTGTAACTGTACTATTCAACTGTTTATTCTATGAAATACAGCACCATTTGCATCCTTCTTTGCACTTGTGTGTTCATTTATTCTACCATCAAATGTAGGCACATGGCAACACATATCACATGTGGTAACTGAAACATTTTGAAATTAAACACTTCACTGTGATTTATGGACATACCCACAAAAAGGTATTGTTCTCTGTTAAAACTGCAGGTGTACCATATATAACACAATCTCTGATGGGTGTTAAATATGCATCACAGAAACAGCAGTCACCAGT
>JGI24700J35501_10929954_pt1 | contig 10763 bp, 12 predicted proteins | sample TergutTh196P1_FD_35501 | JGI IMG/M metagenome (IMG submission 35501) | reverse complement strand
TGAGCGCGCTTAAAACGCTCTGGCACGCGGCATAACGGCGGGGAGAACAGCCGCGGCTGCGTAAAATTCGGGCGGCCCCAACGGGGAGCCTGCCGGATATTTTGCGCAAATGAAAAACCGGGGCTGAAGCATCGTTTTTTTCTACAGCCTCTTGTGCCTTTGTGTGAGATGCTTCCGAGGTTCGCATCGTTCATGCGTTTGTCGTGCCTCTGTGTGCCAGGGCATCCCTGTGAGCTTCTTCTTCGGTTCTCTTGAAAAAGCCGGGTATTTTTTTGTAAATGAGCGGGTTTCAAGTGCCGATACAGAGACAGTACAGATATGAATTATGAACAATGCAGGGACATCTTGCTTCGCGAAAGCGAGATGGTACAAAAAATTGCGGATACTCAAAAAACAATCCAAGATGCCGTCAGCGGCCGGCAGTGGGATGTCTTTGAAGCGGGCTTTGCGTCAATGAAAACAATGGAAGGCGAGCTTGCCGCCATAGAAGAAGAGCGCGAAAGGCTTTTTCTTGACTTCGAGATCGAAGGCGCAGGAGCGGCCGTGAATGCGGGCGAAGACGCGGGGGACGAAAATGCAGGTGCGGGGGATTCCAAAGCCAAGTTTTTTGCAATGGTAGCCCTTTTGCCGGAAGAAGAGCGGGAAGACTTAACTGGCCTTTACAGGGAACTAAAGCTGAAAACGGTCAAACTGCGCCTGTCAAACGACGCATTTTTGGCCTACCTTAGCAGCATAAAGGATTCGCTTAAGGAATTTTTCGACTTTGCCTTTCCCGACAGAAGCGGAAAAACCTATACGCCGCAGGGACGCGCCCAATCCCATGACATGAAAAGCATGGTATTAAACCACAGGTTTTAAGGAGATTTTATGACATCAACCTTTTTAGGCTTGGAAATAGGCAGGCGCGGAATGATGGCGCACCAGCAGGCGCAGCACGTTACCGGCCATAATTTAAGCAATTTGAACACGGAAGGCTTTTCCCGCCAAAGGGTAGCCCTTTCTTCCTTTGAACCAATTTTTATGCCGGGACTTGGCCGCGCCGAAATGGCGGGACAAATAGGGCAGGGCGTTATAGCGGACAGAATCGAGCGCGTGCGGGACGAACTTTTGGACAGAAGAATAGCCGCGCAGTCCTCTGCCGAAGGCTACTGGACAGTCCGCGACAGATATATCCGCGAGCTTGAACAGTTTCACCTTGAAGTCGGCGGAACCTCGGTCAGGGCTGCAATGGACAGATTTTGGGACGGCTGGCAGGAACTTTCCAACAACGCCGCCGACATAGAGTTCCGCACGGCAGTAATCGAACGGGGAAGAACCCTGGTGGACGGCATACAAAACCACTTCCATAATCTTAACCGGCTGCAGGCGCAGGCGAACTCGGACATCGAGCTTACAGTGGGAAGAGTCAACGAGCTTACAACCCAGATAGCCGCCCTCAACGGCGACATACAAAGAATAACCGCCATAGGCGACAATGCCAACGACCTTATGGACCGCCGCGATCTTTTGGTAGACCAGCTTTCTTCCATAATAGAGGTGGCCATAACCCGCAGGGACCCGGACGAGTTCATGCTGCACACCGGCGGCCACATCCTCGTGCAGGGGACGATAGGCCGGCAGTTTGACCTGAGATCCGGCATAGACACCGAAGGCTTTGCGCACATCCACTGGCAGGAAACAGGCGAGCTTGCCCGCTTTGCAAGGGGCAGTCTTGGCGCATTGGTCGAAATGCGCGATGTTACGATAGAGCGGGAAATCCAAAACCTTGACAACATGACAATGAACTTTGTCGACCTTGTCAACGAAATCCACCGCTCGGCTTACGGGGCAAACCAGACAACCGGGAACGACTTTTTTACCGAGTTCCCCTTTGTTACCAATATATACGGCAACTTTGACCGCACCGGCGACGGCGAGTTTGATTCCAGCTTTATCTATAGAATAAACGGCCAGAACGCCTTGGACGAAAGGGCACAGCCTGGGCTTTCCGGGACAATCACCCTGTCGGGCGCAAGGGGAATGATAGAAGTCCAGTACTTTCCGACCGACACCGTGGCCGACATCGTAACGCGGATAAACAATTCGGGCGCGGAAGTTGTGGCGCGGATAAACCGGGACGGCCAGCTTTCGCTGAGGGCGACCCCGGCGGAATCTGTAGACGGGGTAAGACTGCATCCGGACTTTGTAATACGCCATGTCGAGGACTCCGGGCACTTTCTTACAGGTTATGCCGGCCTGCTTCTTGCATCGGGGCCGGACGGCGCGTTTAACTGGGACGCGCCCGGCGCAGTGGAAAGTCTTGTCGGCGGGGCGGAAAGCTACGCGGTAGCCCCTATCTCCAATCCTTCGGGCTGGATACAGGTAAACCCGGCCCTTATAAGCGACCCAAGCTCTGTGGCCGCCGGCTTTGGCACAAACAGCGGCCCGGCGCAGGCGGGCAACGGGGAGGCGGCGGCGGCAATCGCATCAATCCGCAACAGCCGCGTCATGGTGGGGCGGCTTTCCACCTTTGACGACTTTTTTGCCGACTCGGTAGGCCGCATCGCCCTTATGGGGGAACAGTCCGGCCGGGCGCTGGAGACCGAAAACAGGATAATGAAACACTTGCGGGACTGGCGGCAGTCCATGTCCGGCGTAAGCATAGACGAAGAGCTTGCGAACATGATTCGCTTTCAGCACGGTTTTAACGCGGCGGCGCAGTTTATCACGACGGTAAACTCCATGCTCGACACGATTATAAACCGCATGGGTTAATGGAGGTAGACAATGAACAGAATTTCAAGCGATATGCCGTTTTCAAATTCTCAGTTTTTTCTAAGAAGACAGGAAGCGGCCATTTCCAATATGCAAAACAGGATTTCAGGCCAGAACAGGCTTGTCGAGCTTAGGGACGATCCGCTTGCGGCAAGCCGGGCGGTGCGCTACGAGTCCTTTTTGGCAAGGCTGAACCGCTTTGAACAAAACACGCGCTTTGCGATGGATCACTACACCATGATCCACGAAAGCATGAACTCGTCGATAAACATCCTGCAAAGAATGCGCGAGCTTGCGGTTACCGGGGCGCACGGCATCTACAGCCAGGAAGATTTAAGCATAATGGGGACGGAGCTTAACGAGCTTTTGCTGGAGCTTGTCTCCATAGCCAACCGCGTAGGCCCTGGCGTAAAACAAATGTTCAGCGGCGACAGTGTTTTTTCAGAGCCGTTCCGCATTGTGGAAGGCGTGGTGCAGGGCGGCCACGGGAACATGGTCGTGCGGGTTGAATACCGGGGATCGGGGGCCACGCGCAGCACCGAAATTTCAGAGGGCACGCGGCTGGAGCTTGACATGGCCGGCGGCGACGCTTTCTGGGCGGAAAGAATGCAGATTTTTTCCCAAGTTGACGCTACCGACTACAGGGTAAGCGAGCCTGGCTCCTTTTTCCTTAGCGGGGTGGAGATACCGGTTTCTGTGGGCGACACTCTGCCTTCTATCGTGGCAAGGATAAACGATTCTGCCGCCCCGGTAAGGGCTTCTGTCGATCCGCAGACTAACGGGCTTGTACTGGAAGGGACTACCGCTCACTTTATCCGCGCCGAAGACGGGCAGACGGGCGCGACTGTTTTGGCCGATCTTGGCATTATTAGCGGGAACATGGTAAACAACGCCCCCAACTGGGCATCGGATGCCAGCGTTCACGGCGGCTCGATCTTTGACATGGCCATACGCCTGCGGGATGCCATGTTCCGAGGCGATCACGAGTTTATCGGCAGTCTTGGCATTGGCGGCATGGACCTTGCGATTGACAACTTTGTTGGCAGAATGGCGGAAATAGGCAGCCGGCAGGAGCGCGCCGAACTTACATGGCAGAGGATCAACAGGGAAATACCCAATGTTACCGGTATGCTTTCCAGGGAAACCGGGCTTGACATGGCAAGCGCGGCTACAGACCTTCAATGGATGCATATGGCGCATCAGGCGACCCTTGCGACGGCGGCAAGGGTTCTGCCGCAAACTCTGCTTGATTTCTTGCGGTAAGGGCAGGGGAGAGCAGCGCCGGCGCTTAGCCGGCCGGCGCTGGCACTGCATTGGGGAGAGGCCATGTTAAAGGAGAAAAAAGTGAAGCTGGCGACAAAGGCCTGCGGCGAGATTGAGGTCGATGAAAGGCAGAAGGTTGTTTTTCCGCAAGGCCTTTTCGGTTTTGAAAAATACAAAGAGTTCGTTGTTTTTGACGCGGACGAAAAGCCCTTTTACTGGCTGCAGTCCGTGGATGCGGAAAAAATAGCCTTTGTCTTGATCAATCCGTTTTTTTTGCGCCCCGATTACGAACTTAGCATATCTAACGAGGACTTGGCGGAAATAGGCATATACTCGCCGGACAAGGCCTTGGTTTTTTCCATTGTTACAATTCCCAAGGACGGCGGCAATGTAACGGTGAACTTGCAGGGGCCTTTGGTCATAAACCGCGACACGAAAACAGGCAGGCAAGCCATTCTTAACGATGAAAGATGGAAAACCAAGCACGATCTGCTTGGCGAGCTTGCGGGGGCCGGCAAATAAATGCTCATACTATCCAGAAAAGTCAATGAAAAAATAATGATAGGCGACAACATCGAGGTTTCCGTCATAGAAATTCGCGGCGACCAAGTCCGTATCGGGGTGGAAGCGCCGAAAAACGTCAAGGTTTTCCGCATGGAAATCTTCGAGGCGATAAAGGCCGAAAACAAGGCCGCATCGGAATCCTCCCTTACAATCCCCCACCTTGATCTAGGGAAACGCTGATTAGCGTCGAGTTAATCAGCGTTTCCTTAATGCATTTGCCGTGTTTCTTGAAACTTTCATATTGACGAGGCGGGGAATTTTACATATAATAAAAGGTAGCGATGTTTGGCGCGGCTTTAATCCCCCGTTTCGTTGAAACGGCAACCAAACATTACGCCTTACGGAGAATAACCGGCGTTCTTCTTTGATCATCGGTTATATCCGGCCACCTATGGAGAGTAAAACATGAAAAAATGGGTTTGCACAGTTTGCGGTTACAGCCAGACCAGCGATGCCCCCCCGGCCATTTGCCCCACCTGCAAAGTTCCCGCCGAAAAATTTAAAGAACAGACAGATGCCGGCGCCTTTGCGGCCGAGCACGTTGTCGGTGTTGCCAAAAGCGCGGACGAGGAAATCTTGGAAGGTTTAAGGGCCAACTTTGCCGGCGAATGCACCGAAGTCGGTATGTACCTTGCGATGGCGCGCGTCGCCGAGCGCGAAGGTTATCCGGAAATCGCCGAAGCCTACCAGCGCTATGCTTGGGAAGAGGCGGAACACGCGGCCAAATTTGCCGAGCTTTTGGGTGAGTGCATCACCGAAAGCACCAAGAAAAACCTTGAACTGCGCATAGAAGCGGAACACGGCGCCTGCGCCGGCAAAACCAACCTTGCCAGCATAGCCAAACAAAGGAACCACGACGCAATTCACGACACCGTGCACGAAATGGCCAGGGACGAAGCCCGCCATTGCTGCGGCTTTAAGGGCTTGCACAAGAGGTATTTCTCCTAATAATGCTTAGCGGGGTTGGGGACTGGGGGGGGGCTGTTAGCGTTAAACCCCCAGCCTCCAGCCCCTCCCTGTTAAAGGAAACTTTGCTGCGATACGACCATTTCCCGGTGCAACTCCCTGTTCTGCATGGACAAAATAAGAATGCTCCCCAAAGGCAGCCTGTAAGGGACGGAAATAACCCCGCCGTGGTGTTCAACATTGGCCACGCTCACCCGCTCGCCGGAAGGCAGGACGGCCTCCAAGCTCATGGCCAGGGGGTAGGGGTTTCTGGGAGCCGTAAAACGGAAGGTGTTAAACACCTCGCCGGACGCCATGCTCGCAGGGCTTGAAATAACAAGCTGAACGGTGGAACCGTAAGGGACGGAAGCGTTAGGCGGCGGGCTTTGCGCGACAACCGTCTCGCCGGCCTCGTGCGCCGCCCTTTGGCGAAGATTAAACTCAAAGTTTACACCCAGGCCGTCTATCGCGGAAAGCGCCTGCGCCGGGTTAAGCCCGGTCAATTGCGGCACGGTTACCAAGGCGTTAAAAGGCCCGCGGCTTACGACAAACTCCATGTACAAATCGCCGGTAATACCGGCCCCCGGCTGAGGGTTCTGCTGCAAGACAGTTCCGGCAGGCGCGGTGGAAAAATCAAACATGACAGGCTCCCTTACACTTATCGCCGGAAGCCCGGCGGCAACAGGGCCTTGCAGGGACTGCGCCACCTCGTTGAAATTCAGCCCTATGAAATTATCCACACTGCTTATCAAAACCCCCTGGCTTACAACCAGACGCACCCGCCGCCCCGCCCGGACAATCGTGCCGGCAGCCGGCTCCTGTTCGACAATAAGCCCCCTGTCCCCGGCCGTTTGGGAATAGCGAAGCTGTATCATGGGGTAAAGCCCCTTGTCTTGAAGCTCTATAAGCGCCTCCGTCAATTCCCTGCCCATAACGTCGGGAACAAGGGTTTGCTCCGCGCCGCGCACAATAACAAAGAAAATTGAAACGGCGATAATCCCGACAATGGCCAATACGCCGAAAAGCGACAGGAGAAAAAACTTAAAATGATTGGACACATAGTCTTCCGTAGACTTCGGATCGATTTTCAGTAAACTCATGTAAACCTCACCCTAGCGTTGAGCCAGTAAAATTTCGCGCCCCGTTAAGGAAGGCGCGCCATTCAAGCGCCTTTTTGGCATCGAATTGCAGAGATTGCGCCGCAAGTATGCCATCCCCCGTTTGAATCAAAATGCCAAGCCCCGCCTTTGCGCCCAAAACAAGGCCCGCGCCGCCGGGAGACTGGCCGTCTTGGGAAAGAGCCTGCGCTTTAAGTATAAAGAGTTTGCGCCCTTGGTGCAATGTCCAGCAAGGCGGCCAGGGGTCAAAAGCGCGTATTTGCGCGTCAATAACCGCCGCGCCTTCCCCCCAGTTTATACGCGCCTGCTCGCTTGAAATAGTGCGGCAGTAAGTCGCCTCGCTGTGGTTTTGCGCCGCCGCCGCCGCTTCGCCGGCCGCAATCCTTCTTAACAGAGCCGGCAGTGCCGCCGCGGCCTTTTCCGCCATCACTTGGGAAAGAGAAGCCGCCGTCTCCCTGCCGTCAAGCTTGAGCGCATCTTGAAACAAAATGTCCCCCGAATCCACCTCTGCCGCCAAATACTGAATGCTAAGGCCGGTTTCCGCGTCCCTGTTAAGGATGGCCGCCTGAATAGGGCTAGGCCCCCGGTATTTAGGCAAAAGCGAAGGATGCACGTTTATCCCGCCATAGGGAAACAAAGACAGAAAATCCGGCTGGAAAATCTTCCCGTAGGCAAAAGACACAAGAATATCCGGCTTCAAAGCCGCAACCTGCGCCATAGCCGCCCCATCCAGCACGGCCGGCTTTAACACGGGAAGGCCGCCCGGCAAAGCCTGCGCCGCAAGAGCAATCTCCGTAGGCGAAAGGCGGCCGCCCCTGCCCTTGGGACTGTCCGCTTTGGTAAGCACCCCGGCAAGGATTGCGCCTCCGCCCCCTTCTGAACTTAGCGCCTGCAAACAAGGCGCGGCGATAGCGGCACTGGCCGCGAATAAAACCCTCAACTTGAAACTTTCGCCCTCTTTTTTTCGTATTTTTCCACAAGCTTCTGCCGCTTGTCCAGATCAAGGCGGTCAAGAAAAAGAACGCCGTCCAAATGGTCGTATTCATGGAGGATAACCCGCGCCAGAAACCCCTTGGCCTGAAGTGTAAAGGGGCGTCCCTTTTCGTTCCAAGCCTGAATTTTGATCTCCCGGGGCCGCTCCACGGATGCGTAAATCGTCGGGATAGAAAGACAGCCTTCTTCGGCCTTAGTCGTTTCAAGCGAAGTTTCAAGAATCGAGGGGTTGATAAAAACCCTCACTTCGTCCCCGTCAAGATGCGTTACAAAAAACCGCTTCATAATGCCAAGCTGCGGCGCGGCAATAGCCAGCCCGTTTTCCCTCTCTATGGCCTGAAGCATGATTTCGCAGTTTGCGGCAATCTCCTCGCCGAAATCTGTTACCGGCTGCGCTTTTTGCCTTAAAAGTTCGTTGCCAAGGGTCAGTAGTTCCATGCAATAATCATACCAAAAAAACGCGCCCGTGAAAAGCCCGCCCCGGCGAAGAATTCCCACCACGGGGGCGCAATCGAATTTTAGCCTCACACAAAGGCACGAAGGTTAGGAGGTTAAGGCGGAATGATGATAGTTCCGCGTCTCTTTCTTGCCTCATTATTGAACATAAGAGGGGAAGAAGTAGGAATGAAGCGGAGCTTTCTGATCTGTGCTTTGTGCCTCCGTGCCTTTGTGTGAGGTACTTCCGAATTATTGCGCCCCGGCGCTCCGGCCGCCTACCAGACCCTGCCGGCGGCGAAACCCCAGCGGGCGTTCACATAGTCGGAAAAAGCCTGAGCCTCGGCGGTGAAAGTCTCCGCCAGAAGAGGCCAAGTGCCGGTAACCTCGCACCTAGGAGGCACGGACAAATTGTAAGGAGCCAGATTTTGAATGCGCGACGGCAAGGTTTCCCCGAAATAACGCGCCGCCTGCGCCACCGACTGCTGCAAAATATAGCCGGAAAACTCCTTCATAAGAAGAAAATCGCAAGAAGTGTCGTACTCCATCCATTCAAGATAGGCGATAATGAAAGCCTGAGCCTGCGGGTCAAAATTGTTCCAGCGGTAACGCGTAAAAGCCTGGAAATCCTCGTCAATAAAAAACAACCCGTGAAAAGCCTCGTGAACCATGAAAAGCGGCCGCAGCCAAGACGGAGCCTCGCGGGAAATCGAAAGAATCGCCCCTTCGCCCGCAACAATGCCCGCGCCCGTGTCAATAATCACCCCTTCGTTAAGCAAAATCCGCTCAAGAATGCGCTCCTCCTCCAGAAGAGGGAAGTCAATACTGCGGGCAAGATCGAAAAAACGGGCAAGATCGTAGGCGCGATAATCGTGGGCGTTCCAGCCGTGAAGACCGTCAATCTCCCAGTCATAAGAAAGCCGGCCGCGAAAGCCCCTCTTTTCGACAAAAAAAGCCAGCCGCTTGACAAAATGCTCCTGAACCCGGTAATTGAGAGTGTCGATAAGCAGAATTGAAGGGAAGCGGTCCCAGCGGAAAAGCTCAAAATTGCTGTTGCGCCAAGTGTCCTGCGGCCAGTTGAGCATAGCCTGAGGGGTGGCCGCGATAGGGGAGGGGACATCGTGCGGGGCAAGCCGGGGAGCCGTAAAAGCGACAGCCGCCGCCATCGGCGCCGGGCTTGCTGCGGCCGGCAAAGCCGCGACAGGCGCGGCAGAAGGATGCACAATCTGCACAAGCGGCTGAATGCCCACCGCGTTGAAGACGGGCGGGATTTCAAGAGCGACAGCCCCGTCGTCCCTCATAAAAACAAAGGGGCTTAAAAAAAAGTGAACCTCGCCGGCCGTCTCGTTAGCGTAAAAACCGAACCAGCGTTCCCTGAAACCGACAGAGCGAAGCTGAAAGGAAAGATCGCCCTCTGCCGCGCCGCCGCCTGAGTTCTGTACAAGAGACACGCTGAAACGCCCGTTAAAAGCGTTAGCCACCGGCACTATATAATGGAAGACAGCGTTTTCGCAGGTTTCCACCCCCAAAAAAGACATATCCATAGGAAGCTCCCATGAAAAATCCGGGGTTTCTAAAATGAGAGAGAAGTTTTCCACAGCCTGCGCCGGCGGGCGGCCGCTGAAGCTGTATTCGATCACCATAGATGAAAAATGGCGCGGTGCGAAAGGAAGCTCAAAATGATAATTGAAAACCTGCGGCCTTGAAAAAAGAATAGTGCCGGCGGCAGCCTCCGAGCTGGCGGATAAAAGCCTTGTCTCCGTCCCGTGAACGGGAAAAAGAACCTGATGCTCCGAGCCGCAGGAAGCGAAAAAAGCGGCAAAAAAAACAAAGGCCAGGGGCAAAAACCGTCTTGAAATTTTGGTCGGGGAAAAATGTTTCATCATATTATATTTTTACTGCAAAGCGGCCTTTTTTGCAAGAGCTTTGCCGGTTATAATGGAAGAATTATGGAAGAGATTTTTGACACCGGCGGAGAAAGCGCGGAAAAGCGGCTTTTTTTGGTATTAGTGCCGCACCGCGACAGCCGCCTTTTATTGCGAAAATACGCGCGCGCCCTTTTCAAGGCCGGCCTTTGCGGGGCAGGCCTTTTCCCCAGTGTCGCGCCCCTTGCCGTATTAAAACGCCCCTTGAAGGAGGCCGAGCTTAAAGCCTGCGCCCGGCTTTTGCGCGAGTCGCTGCTGCCGGCCGGCGGGAAAATAAGTTTTTCTAAGCCCCAGCCGCCCCTGCGTTTTGGCTTCCGTTTTGCCTTGGCCGGCCGGCCGGGCCTTGCCATTTTCGGCCTTGGTCTTGAGGTTGCCGCCGGCGGGGGTTTTTTGCCGCCGTCCTCTGTGGCCGAAAGGCTCCCCCCGCTTCTTGCCCTGGGGCTTGCGCCCCCCGGCGAGTCTCTTTTGGGGAGTGCATCCCTGCCGCCGGCCCCGGAAATCTCCTTTGGGGCGGCCGCTCTTGCGAACATGAGCTTCAGCCTTGCCGCCCCCCCTGTTTTTTGCCGCTGGAAGATTGGCCGGGAATGCTGGCTGCCGAAAAAAAAATAGATTTTTTTCTCCGGGGGCGCTTGACAAATCCCTGTTTTTTTGCTATTATCTATAAGATGGGTAACGTGGGTATATTTTTCGCCGCGATTTTTCTGTTTGGACGGGCGACTTGGGCGGCCGGATGCGTAAGTCTATACCGGGCGTGGTTTAGCCCCCC
>JGI24700J35501_10929955_pt1 | contig 10770 bp, 7 predicted proteins | sample TergutTh196P1_FD_35501 | JGI IMG/M metagenome (IMG submission 35501) | reverse complement strand
TAGATGATGAGATCTCAACATCTAACAGCTTAAATCCATGAAATATATTGTCTCCTATAGCTTGTTGAACCTGATGATGGCCCCTGAGTAGGCCGAATCGTGTCGTTCAATTTTCATCATTTATCACATATCAACTTGTTGTGGTTTGACTTCCTTACACTGCACCTTTATGTTACACACACAACGGGGATGCCTCAACTCAAAAGGATATGTAAGAAATATACGGTCTTCCCCTCCTATAAAATTTGTAGTGTAGTTATAATGTGATTAGCTGATCCCATGAGCATTTAGTACATAATTTTATAATCATTGTTTATGATAGATAATAATAATAGGCATGTTGTACCACATATTGTGACATAAACAAGATTTGAACATCTACTAGGGCATAACATGCCTGTTATAGCAACCTGTCATAAGCTGTGACTACAAAATTGTGTACTGAATGTTCACCGTGTCTGCTAACCGCATAATTACAACACTATGAATTTTAATCACATATGTTATCAGCTGATGCATTCTACCTTATAATAAACAATGGTACTCTTTTGTCATCTTATGTTATGTGTTACATATATATGTAAACTGGCTTCTTTAGATTTAAATCATACATGTTGTAGGTGTTGCTCCCTGAAGACAGCACTCAGCCACCAAAACATGTAAGAGGAAAGAGTGTGTAATTCTTATATATGCTTTGTATGTGCGATTGTTTATGTTAATAAGAAGAAGCATATCACATAGCATGGAATGAACAATATTAAAATAATTATTCCTCTTATATTTTGCAGGACATTGTAGGTTTTCATGACAGTGAAATTAAGACTGCAGGTTTCCAAGATATGATGTCTTTAGTCTGGTGGTTATAAATTTACTGGCTGAACTTGCTGCCTGTGTTAGCACCGAGTTCTTTGGAAACATCAGTAACCTTTCACCAGACTACCTGGCATGACATCCCAGAAGACCAAAATTCTAATTATTTTGGCTTACATTTTTTTAAGTTGATTCACGTTGTGTCCACTGCCAGTAATAAGCTTCTCCTCTTTTCCCATTGACCTTTACCAGAAAGGGATTCAAAACTCCAACACTAGTATTTCCATCTATCAGTGTGATGGGGGACATTTTAACACTCAAGATATTTTAATATTGTAAGTTTTTTGCATTTTCTCTGTGGCAACAGATGTGCAGATGAAAGTGTAGAAAACTGAAATTCAGTTTCTGTTTTGTGGGGATGTGGAACTTCATGTCTCACTTTACTGTATATTAACCAAATCTTATGCACTACATTGTGTATACCAAATCGCGTCCTATTTTCCACTCTGATGCGTTTCAGTGCCTTCTGACACGATCTTCAGGGAGCCCAGTCTAACTGTAATTTCTTCGCACCACATCAAATGATTATAAGCACATATTAACCATCCATTATAAGACTGCAGTTTTTTAATCTCAGATGCACAACTTTGAATATCATTAAATTTTCTTCAGTGTTGTGTACATGTAGTGAAACAGTCAAAAGTTAAAATCACAGATGCATAACTGTTGAAAATCAGGCACATTTGGGTGGGTGCAGTGGCATCTATTTTAATAACAGCTTTTGTATCTTTTTGGAGATCATGTACCATCCTAAATTGGGTGCACTCCCTACAATTCAAAACATAACATGTACAGGAGTAGTGTATGTATGACCATACACTATATTGTGAGTTTTTTCACCATGTGTTATGTTACTTAACGACAATTTTGTGTTGTTATTGCATCATGTATTTGTCTGAGTTCCCTTTGGTCAATAGTGTGGGAGAGTAACATATTTTATGTTTCTGAGTATACACTGCGCTGTCTCAGATTAAGTGAAGAACAAAAACTGTTTGAGAGCAAGATGCTGAGAATAATATTTAATCCTGAGCAGGAGGAAGTAACATGAAGCTGGGATAGTATGAAGGTCTAATAAGGAACTTAAAATTAATAAAATTAAGGTGATGGGCATGATGTAATGTGGACAACATCCTTAATCAACCACCATAAGAAGAATCATGTGGTTTAAGATCAGAGGAACAGGTAGCCAAGGTGCCAACCTTTGAAACTCTTCATCCAGCGCGTCTCTAACTTCGATATGAAATGCAGAGGCGTTCTGTATAGCTGGAATAGTGTGAGGTTACAATCCCATTCCTCCAAAGTGCCTATGTACACAACACCAGTCACTTTGTCTCTGGCAGTAAAGGAAGGCCCAAACACTTTCTGTTTTGATAGAGCACAAGATATGTTGAAATTGGGACCATCTGTTGCATCTTCAAGTGCTACATGTGGATTTTTGCTCCCTCAGATTCTGATGTTCAGTTGGCGAACATGCCTGGGCAAATGGAAAGTGGTGTCGTCACTGAACACAATTTTGCTTGTAAAAATTTGTCATCTTTAGGATTTAAAAGAATGTATAATGGCATATTCTTAACTCTCATTATAAACCTTACTGCATTTTGATGGATATGAAACAGAATCATCATTCAAACCCAAGCAATCTATAATGAGAGGAAAATTTGACCCCTAATGAAATCTGAGAGTAACCAGATCAGACAATCCACTCCAAGAGGAGCGATTTGGGAGAAGGGCAAAAAAAGTCCAGAAAAAATGTCCATTACGCATAATTTAAGCATCAGTAATATGAAACCGTTGGCATGGAACCCATATGCCATGTTGCATATTTTGTTAGAGCTTGACAAATATCAAAGTGACAATGCTTGGTACACATGGATTCTAGAACTCATTGTAATAACCCCGCTGCACCTTGGATTTGCAGCCCACAGATTGGGCACTGCTGTGTTAGATTGGTTTTATGTGTCACTCAAATGTCGCGCAACCGAGCGACAGCTGTTACAAGAAGGCACATCTTGGGATAAATGAGAAGTCATTCGATATGACTAATGTTTATAGCTGTAACACATCATGATAATATATTTAAAGCAGTGAATATCTGGAACTACAGTACCAATACATAGGTAGGTTACGTGTAGTGATTACTGGAAACCAACAATGCAGTATTTTAAATACAGTTGTTATAAACATCTGGAGAGTAGGTACTTCCTCTAATTGTGGACGATAATGAACTACTTGCGCCCGTACAAATCCTGCGGCTGCTGAAGAGGCAGTAAAACTGATTCTTCCGGCGTCGGTTTTGGAGCGTAAGGGTTCTTGAGTGGATCCAGATTCAGGCTGTGGAGAAGATAAAATACACTGATATGACACGACAGCAATGCAGTGATGGAGAATATGTGGAGAAGTGAACACTGATTGTGGAACTCACATACCCTCATTTCAAGACAAAATTTAGAGTGCCTAACACAAAATGGTTTATGTATACACTGCTCTATAAGCGGTTGACGATCGGTTGATACAGAAATATCCAAGATTTTTCACTGGTGGACCACACGATCAGGAATTCGTATGGGATCGTGTCAATTTTTTTATTTATAACAGTGGTGCCTTATATGTGGTCTGTTCACTGTTCAAAAATACGAATTCTTTTAATGTAATACAATTTTTACTTAAATAAGAGGTAGTGGGAAGTGGTTGGGCCATACTCGCTAACGCTAGTTATTTAGGTAAAAACATTTGATAAATATTTCAGACAGGCGATACAACGGCTTTATTTGGCCTGCGGGACGAATGTTGTACTTCCCTGATACTTATGTCTGTGTGTGTCATTTATTTAATACGTAGAAAGGGAAGACTTATACCGAAATAGCTTACATCAGCGACTGATACAATGAAACATAAAACATAACTGCATTTGGAACAATAAACTAGAGCACTCTTCTCTACCGACCCACTCCGTCAGATTACGTTGTGCAGTAACAGGCAGAACAAACTTGAGAAAATGAATCTCAATGAGGCCTTATAAGGCAATGATAATTTCCCATTTTGTTACTGAGAGGTACTGTCCTGTGCCTAATTAGGAAGGTGCAAGGAGGTGTGGACTTCTAGCTACATGTGTTGTCCATCTCGTTGCATGTTGGAGGTGGGCGGTCAGTTTCACAAGCTGGTCTCTTTAGCCCCGAGTGTTAGAAAACAGATGACGTGAAGTTCTACGGCTATAAAACCGCACGTTCAGACAGTCGTTTCATAGTATCGTCTTCTACATATTTCGGCTGTCCTGAGCCATATTCAGGGAGAGTTTTTAACACAAAGAAATTCTTCATATCACTATGAGCTGTACATAATAAATGCTTAAATTATTAAAACGATAATGGATGTTTTGTCCACATAAGAACTAAAATTGAATTAAAAATGGTACGTGGCTTGTTTATATATATATTTCTTGCCGTACGTACATATACGTATATTTTATCCTAATCGGTAGCAAATTGATCTTGAGTCCCTATGTTGAGAAATCGCGTGCACTCCATAAAAAATCACACTGTACTTAACCAACTGTACAGCAAGAAGTATATATAAACAAGCTCTGTACAAGTTTTAATCTAATTTTATTTCTTATATGGATGTAATATCCAATAAAGTTTAACCATTTAATATTTTACGTATTTATTATGTACAGCTGATATGTTTCAAAATAAGTGTTCCTTTGTGTTGAAAACTCTCCGTGGAGATGGCTGAAGGCTGGATAAACGTATTTGAGGTTGTGCTTTGTAATGATACAACTGCATGTTTGCTACCTCGTTTGCTATTAGTTGGTAATAAAAATAATTCAACATGCCTGTTGCACGGAATATATGCGAGTATAACATTCAACTGCAGACAATACACATAAAACACCACAAAACTAATGGTTGGTCAAATACAGCAAACTAACCAGCTCTTCGGACCGTATGGTCGCAGGAACATTAGACCGGGAGCCGGTCACAACAAACTGGTGAAAATTAGAGAAGTTCCTGTCGAAATAAGACACAGAATCAGCACCGTTACTGGCTAAAGTGCCGTCTATTTTGAAAGTCAAAGAAGAAAATTTAATAGGACTAACAATAATTTAATGAATATTGTCACCTAACTTCGGGCTGGATGATCGGAGTTTATTTCTCGTCAAATCCACTCTGTTCATACTGGTTCTAGGGCATACACAACGGTCTTATCAGGTGATAAAGCAGCCGGAGTGTGAAGCTGATCACGCCTCTTCTACTAGTGACGAGATTAGAATGCGTAGAACTATATCCCCTTTCAGTCATGAGTTTTCATGGCATGGTGTTTAATGAAACATAGGAACAGATTTACGTTTGACAAGAAAAGAAGAAGAAGACAATTGAGAACGACAGGAAATAGAAGAAGAAAGGAGGGATGCTATACGAAGAGAAAGAGCATACTGAATAGGATGAGCAGTACAAACAAAGGGGGAAAGGACAGGAGAAAAAGAATAAATGGATTGTATATTGAGACAAAGGAAAGTACAGGATAATGATGATGATGATGGTGATAATAGTAATAATAAATTTTGAATGCAAAAAGAACAAGTAAAAGCTTTGGATAGAGAAAAGGAAGAAAATAAAAGAGAAGAAGGGAGAGGACAGAAATTTAAAAACCAGAGGGAAAAGGAGAGAAGAGTACAGAATGAGAACAAAAAGAGAAGGAAGGGAAGACCACAATTTACAGGAGAATGGAAAGTACGTATACCTGTAGAGCGTCGGTGCCTCTGCGCAGTTGACGTTGTACCACCAGTCACATGTGAACTCCTGCTGGTTGAACAGCGTACCATTGGTGCAGAGAAACGTGGCGCCTTGATGACCCTCCCGCCCATCGTGGCAGACATGGTACGCCTGTACATACGCAACACATCTGCTTGTGATACCACGTCCCCTTCAACTATGCTACATTATGATACAGAGCATTGCCTCTGACAGACCAGTTGTATTGGGTACATCAGAACATCCATGGAAGAAACTGTCATCCTTTCTCCACTGCCTGCCTTTTAAATAGTATACATTAAATGCTGTTGTAGGAAAGCAGTGATAGGACATATTTGTTTCACATTCCTGTAAATACACCTATAGTGAGCGTCAAATACATCCTTAGCGTGCTGATGGCCCAGCAAAAGTTATAAGTGGGCAGTTACACAATAAATATTACTCTAAAGCTTCGGATCATCACCTTGTTTGAAGAGTGTGAAAATCATCCGTATAAATTATATATCTATAACTTGGGGTTTGTGGTTGGAGTTAAATCATATCGAAACATTGGTGGGCGGCGTGGACAGGGAAGGAGAATTCAGAGAGGCCAAATATCCATGGTCTTTTGTGAAGGAAATGTACTTGTCACTAGCACAAGGTTTAGGCAGTGTAAGAGAAGACTGTAACCTAGAAAGCACCAGGAAAACCGAGCTATATACTTGTGAAACACCGATTCAGAAACAGTATGAAGGATGTGCAAACACTGCCTGGAGCAGATATTGACTTTGACCACAATTTACTGGTTGCAAAGATCTGCACTAGATTGAAGAAAATCGTAAAGATACAAAAGGGAAAACCAAGATGGGATTTGGAGACGTTACATGTTCAAAGACAGAGAGTGCAAAATAATCTATAAGAAAAGCTCGTTGCAATCGAATGTGACAGTGGGAATGTGGAAGTGCAGTGGGAAATATAAAGAATGTTGTGTCAGAAAGTATGATTGAGTTGATTGGGTAATTCGAGATGAGAGCAAGAAAGCCATGGATTACAAAGGACATGATTAGTAGAATGGATGAATGAAGTTAGCGAATGTCAAAAATGTAGAAGGAAGAAAGAACTACAGAATAAATGAGGAACAAATTGAAAATAGCCACAGACACGACCAAGAAGAAATATCTTGAGAGCATATATGATGAGGTCATGGAATTTCAAGGAACAGGACGTTATGATTTAATGTTCATGAAGACACAGGAACTAGTCTGGAAAGAAAATCGTGGCCTTCAAAAACACTGTAATCGAAGACTCGCAAGGGAATATAATAGCAGATCAGAGACAATTTGGGATAATTATATTACATAGCACTATAATCGAGTTAATGGAACAGAAATCCTAGACTTCAACCTACAGAGGAAGTACGTGCAAACTAGAGAGGCACAGTGAAGTAGGAAAAGCTATCAAGGAGATGAGGGATAAGAAGGTTACAGGAATACTCAGATTTTTGGGAAAAGATGATGACACACCTGGTCAACAACATATAAGAAACTGGAGAGTGTCCCAAGGATTAAACTGATTTTGTAATGACTGTCTTAAGGAAGAAGCCAAAAGCCAGAAAATACAGCGACCATCGCACAGCCAGCTTTATCACACATGCAGCAAAGATAGCAGCGAGGATACTTGGAAGATTGAATGAAAAGCTCATGGAGATCATACTTGGATAAATTCAGTTTGTATTTAGAAGAGGGAAAAGAAATAGAAATGCAGTTGGGATGCTGAGAATATCAGAACGAACACTGGACGTAGATGCAGCAATGTTTCCTTGATTCAAAGACTGGCAGAAGGCATTTCAGCATGTAAAGTTAATGCATATCCTACAAGACACTGGTGTCGAATGGCGCGGAAGAAGATTGGTCAGCAAATTGTACACGGAGCGGTGTAAAACTGGACCGAAGGCAGACAAGAAGTTTGAAGAAAGGAAAAGGAGGTAGACAAGGATGATGGCTCACTGACAAAGTATTTTTTTTTGTTTCGTCCTTCGTCTATTTTTTAATGAAGCTAGACTGGGCACCATAAATCAGTAAGGTCTTTCATGCATCTGATAACACATATTTTCCAACAGTAGTAGCAGAAAAATAGCTATATAAAATAAAAATTACCTAGAAGACTCAAAAATAAAACCTGGAAAAAACACGAATTCAAAATCATAAGGGGAGATAGAAACTCAGACTTGCAGACCACAGACTGAGTCTGAGCCTATTCATTATACCAGCTGAGGTATTTCGGCTTCCTGACGTGCAAGATACGCAGTGCACACAGCAAGAAGTTAAGTATATTGCTGCAAGGGTAAGAAGAAACCTTTGGCAATTTTGTATCCTGTCAGTTTCACTGCCTCGCAACCAGAAAGAAGCATTTGCCACTTCTTGCCACCTGCTTTAAAGTTAAGAGCGTTGGCATTCTGCCCAGATCGCTTTGTTTGTTGGTCACAGTTAATAGCAATTGTGAGTCTGAATATCAATCGAATAACTCTCTAACGAGATGCTTGTGGAAGTTAGAAATCGAACATTTAAATATTCGGTAGATTACTTTCTTGCAAAAAGATGAAAAGGTGTCATTCATACATTACGTAGGCTACATTACACGATGCTTGTTGCCTGTAACTACCCAACTTTTGTTGTATTCAATTAATTAAAACTTATTATTTTGTATAAACTAATAGTAGATCGCATATTAACGCCGTGTCTGAAAAGTGTGTAATATCCTCTCTTGATTCCATTATGACACATCTCTATAATTGACGCATTATTACGTGCATCACTGGGCTTTCTTTACCACCCTCTGACGAGAAGTTGTAACTGCGGTATTCGTGATATTCTTCAGTTCCTCCAAGAATGAATGACTACTGAATATGATCACTACCGCTGATATAATCTCCATTCATTTTGACAGCTGTCCTATAGTACCTCATCTGAAGCTATGTAACACCATCAGTCGATATAACATCGCAAAGTAATGGACTGACCGATCGTCAAAGTCGCCCGCCTCCTACTTTAGATAAGTCCAGAACTGGAGCCCCAAAATTTTCCAGAATGGTGGAAGCGACCTCAAAATTCTAGGAGCCAGATGGGTGACATGAAGCACAACACTATTCGCCCGGGCGAATTGGCGCCTCGGATTTGTGCACCCCTTATGCAGAACGACCAGGCAACAGAGTGCACTTATTAACGTTACGAAATCTGGCCAGAAAGTATGAAGTGCAGACAGTGGTCCAGTATTGCATAACAACTGCAAGGGTGTGCCGATACTGTAGTGTAGTTTTTCTCCACGAATTGCTAGGCTGTGGGTGAATGTGGCACAAGTTGCTGCAGAGATCCTACTCCGGTAGCCCATTGCCACACACAGAAGAGAATGAACCCATGCAGTCCATATTTGACCTCAGACTTAGACTGGCTTGATGATCATCAGTCCAGTTCTAGACTGGATAATTATGCACTGAATTCGTCAACAGAGCTGTATTTTTTCAGATAGTCATTACGGAGTAAAATGAAAACTGTGAGGAATTAAACAGTATTTACAAATTTTGATGTAGGCCTAGGTGAGGCGAGACACACACAAAAAAAAGCTTGCCCCACTTTAGCTTCACGTCCAGCCTGCCTACTCTATCTTTAAACACGAAGATGTGGAGATTGAACTACGATGGCAAAGAGAAGGGATTACTGGCTATCAAAAAAAATCTGAATATAACCTTTTAAAGGCTAAACATAATCTGCTTTGTATATGGAATCAGTCCGTACCGCGCAGTAAACGCTTTCCACCACGGTTATAAAAAACAATCAGTTAATTATGTGTAAAGCAAAAGTCGCTGCCTGTTCCTTGACACGCACAAAACACTCAACGCAAAGCAAGCACCATGTAGAATTTTTTATGTTAAACCTAGTGGTACGTAAAGAAACCGCTAGGCTTTAAAAGGTTAATTATTTTCGTTTCGACACAGTTGTCAATAACAAATATATTTAAACTGATATTAAATGCACAGTCTCTAAGTGCTGAAGTGGTCGCTTCGTCCGTGTGTAACCTTAAATGTGTGTAGGACGAATTGGAAATAATTCAATTTTTTATTATTTACGTGCTGGCAAAACAGCCACAAGAGCAATTACAGACACGGCACAGTCACATAAGGAAAATGCTAAAATTCAGTAACAAAGGAAAACACACATAATAGAGGTAATAATAGTCACACGTAAGAATAACAGCCTAAATAACAGTTAAAGAAAAATTTTTGAAATGAAATATTTTTCTAAATATTCAGATAGCACCTTGCACGAAGCGACCAAAATACGAGCATCAAATCCAAAGCATTTGAAAATAAGCGTAAGAGTGCATTACAAAAATAAAAAACCATTAGAGATACATACAAAATATTAAACGAGGAAAATACAAACTTGCAAGATAATTCCTGGACATTTAACGGTTAAAAGGAAAGGAATAAACGGAATAGGCAACGAAAGAAAGTACGATCCGTGGGAATTGTAGTAGGAATGCAGTAATAATTGAATCAAATACTATTAGATAAAATTACATAGTTTAGCGAAATGTTCTGGTGGTTGAAAATTTCGATTTTACTGCTGACAGTATCAGCCACACTCACAAACCTGGCAGAAGGGCTCGTTCAATACTAGAAGAATCAGTGAGCGGTAGAGAATTCCAGGTGACAGAGGTAATTTCGAGGTTAGAATTGACAAGAACGCAATAAAATGTAAGAAAGTTGTCAATGAAAGAAAAAGAAGGCCTGATGTAGCGAATGAGACGTAACTTTTTAAGGGCTTTTGCAACTATGTGGTCGACATGATTGTGAATTTAAAGCCTAGAGGCCAAGAGTACCGCAAGATCTTTAATACGCAGAAAACTGGCAAGATGAGTAAGACACAGGTTATATCCGAAGGTGATATTGTTAGTTTTACGAGTAAAGGAAATAAATGTAACTTTGTCTACACTGAGGTTCGTGCCACTGTTCAGGCAACACTTAGGGACAGCGTCAATGGCGGATTGCAGATTTTACAGTCCTCACAATTTCTGATGCAACAGAAGACCTTGAAGTCGTAGGTAAAAAAGAGACAGAGTTACAAATGGAATCGCAAATATAATAATAATAATAATAATAATAATAATAATA
>JGI24700J35501_10929956_pt1 | contig 10772 bp, 12 predicted proteins | sample TergutTh196P1_FD_35501 | JGI IMG/M metagenome (IMG submission 35501) | reverse complement strand
TTCCAAGCGGTACGGTGCGGATTTGGATTCCGAGAAACGGCTTATCAAGATTGGCATGGCTTTTTGTGGGAAACAGTGTAGGGTGGTTTGTGAGTAGGGGTTACTTGAAATTTATCGTTACAATCGTGCCTTCGCCTGGCTTGCTTTTCAGAGAAATGCTCCAATCGTACAAGCTACAAATATGCTTAACAATCGCAAGCCCAAGCCCTGTGCCGCCGCCGCTTGCCGAACGGCTCTTCTCAACTCGGTAAAACCGCTCAAATATGCGTACCTGCTCCTTGGGCGGAATACCGATTCCATTGTCCGAGATTATCAAAATAGGACTTTTGTGTGTCTGTATGACCGCCGAAATCCTGCCATTTGGGCGGTTGTACCGTGCGGCGTTTTCTATCAAATTCTTGACCAACTCGTAAATATGGGCTGACTCGGACGTTATTATCACATCGCCTGTCAACGCAAACGTCAGAGATTTTTCCTCGAAAGTGGCAGAAAGCGTTTCGCAAACCTCGTTGACAATCTTGGCAAGCGAGATTTTTGCTGGTTTTGTCGTCTTCGTACTCTCCAATTCCGAGAGTTTTAGCATATTGGCGATTAGGGACATCATGCGGTCGGATTCACGTGATATTGCGGCTATATGCTTGTCCAACTGGGCATCTCGGTTTCCGATAGCGGTCAATTCGTTGAACACTTTTATTGCGGTTAGCGGCGTTTTTAGCTCATGCGAGGCGTTGGCGAAAAACTCTTCTCGGCGTTTAGCATTTTCTCGGCTCTCGGTAACGTCCAAGAGGGCGACCATCGCCTGTTTCGTGTCCAACAGCCGCTTTACCGTGGTTAGGTAAATCCTGCCGTTTAGCGTGGATTCAAACACGCTGTCTTTCGAGTGATTTAGACATTCTTCCAACGCAACTGTTAAATATTTGTCCGAGATTAGATGTTGTAATTCTCTGCCGCAAATTTGGGAAGATGTGTCAAAAATGCGTGTGGCGGCGGCGTTTACAAGCGATACCGCAAAATTCTCGTCCACCACAAACAGTCCGTCTCCGATATTATCGCAAATGTACGCCAGTTTATTTTTCTCGTCTCGCAATGCGTCAAAACTGCCCTGCAAAATGACCGCAACTTCGTCAATTTTTTTGGTTATCAACCCAATCTCGGAATAAATAAAACTATTTTGCGTGGGCGAAGACGTGTATTTTCCCTGTGAAAGCAGTCTCAATTTCTCCGTGGCAGAGAAAATCGGTGCTGTCGTCTGCGCCGCCACTCTATGTGCCAAAAACAGGCAAATTACCGCAATCCCCAGCAAAATAATTATCGACATCGGCAAAATCTGTCTCAAATACGTTTCAATCTGTGCGACAGGCACGGCGGTGCGGATAAACACGTAACTTTCGCCGCTCGGAACTTTCAGAGCATAATAGATGAAATTCGCCCCAAAAGTGTCCGAGAAACGCACATTTGCCGTTGGTCTATCCTGGGCGGCGGCTTGGATTTCTGGCCTATTCAGCCGATTTTCAGCCGCATTTGTGTTATGATAAGAATCCGCCAAAATAAGACCGTCCGAGGAAATTATTGTAAAGCGAGTGCCGCCCTCGGTGGCGGCGAAAACCTCCACAGCCGCCACAAGGCTATCTTGCGAAATATATTGGAACAATTCCGCAAAAATCTCGGCTTGCTCAATTATCGTATCCTTGGCGATATTCATGTTATTCTCGTGCGTTATGTACAGCGACACGAAGAAAAGCCCCAAAAGACCGCTAAAAACGATGGCTGTCATCGACAGAAATAATTGTTTTTTTATAATAGCATATACCCCACTCCTCGGACGGTTTTTATCTCGGCGTTGCTCCCTGCATCGCCCAATTTACGCCGTAATTTCTTGATGTGAATGTCAAGTGTCCGAGTTTCTCCCATAAAATCCTCGCCCCAAACCGCTGCAAAAATCTCTTCTCGCCCTTGCACTTTTTCCGAGTTTTCGCACAGCATTTTCAGCAGATTAAACTCTTTAAGCGTGGTTTGAATCGCCTTACCATCGACGCTAATTTGGTATTTTTCTTCGTCCACCAAAATATTTTTATACGCCAATTTCTCGCCATTTTCAAATTTTCTCAGATTCGCCTTTATCCGAGCGATGACTTCCAGCACGCCGAACGGTTTAGTAATATAGTCGTCCGCGCCCATATTCAGCCCTTTCACCTTACTAATTTCGTCCCCTTTCGCCGACACAAGGATCACAGGGATCCCACGAGTAGTTTTCCGAGATTTCAGCCGTTCCAAGATAGCGAATCCATCGTCCCCAGGCAGCATAATATCCAACAAAACGAGCGCCGCCCGTTCCTCTTCAAGCCCCAAAAAAAGCCCCTCTCCGCCCTCAAAGCACCGACAATCAAACTCGCCCTCCAACATATACTCATAGGCCTCTCTCAAAGCCGCATCGTCCTCAACCACAAACACCATTTTCTTCACGCCAAACCTCCAAAACCTTAAAACCGCAGGGGCTCTGCCCCCGCACCCCCGCAAGGAGCATCTCGACAGTTCACTGGACTGTCTCGTCCCTTGACCCGCTCTTTTTGATATTTTCATTAATAACGCATTTTTGCAATTTTTGCAAATTTTTTGTGGATTTTTTTCAACCGCATAAAAACGCCATTTTCTCCAAATTCGCCTATTTTCCCCCAATAAAAATGTGCAGTCCAGGGCGCGCCCTGGCGGGGTGTGGGGCAGCGCCCCACGGTTTTAATACTGCGTCAACCTCTTCGCCACGAACGCCGACAAAGCGTTAATCGCAAAGACCACAACCAGCAGAATCACGGCGGTTGCGTAAGCCTCGCCCACATTATGCCCCTCGCCTGACAACGCCCACATATGCACCGACAGCGTTCGTGCCGATTGCATGGGATTTTGGGGGATTTGCGGAATCGTGCCGGCTGTGAAAATGAGCGCCGCCGATTCTCCAATAATTCTGCCGATTGCTAGGATTATCCCTGCGAAAATCCCTGGCATGGCGGACGGCAACACAATTCTGAAAATTGTCCGAAGTTTTCCTGCACCGAGGGCGAACGAACCCTCTCGGTAGCCGTCTGGGACGGATTTTAACGCCTCTTCCGTGGTGCGGATTATCAGCGGCAAAACCATGATTGACAACGTCGCCGCGCCCGCCAGCACCGAGAATCCGAACCCCAAAAATTCTACGAAAAACAACATTCCGAACAGGCCGTACACAATGGACGGAATCCCTGCCAAAAATTCAGTCGTGGAGCGGATTAGAGCCACTAGGCGGCTGCCTTTTTTCGTGTATTCCACCAAGTAAATTCCTGTGAAAATTCCGAGCGGCACGGCGAACGACATTGCCAATAGCACAATTATTAGCGTTGAAACGAGTGCAGGGAACATCGAAACATTGTCGGCGGTGTGCTGAATGGCGAACAGGGATGGTCGCAGATGCGGTATTCCGTTCGCCAAAATATAGACGATTATCAGAAAAAGCACCAACATTGTAATTACTGCCGAGATTTTCGTCAGAGAAAACAATAACATATCTATGAATTTTGTCAACCTCATTTTTCTCTCCTTTCTCGCCTCCGCACAAGCCTTGTAAATACGATATTTACGAGCAATATAAAGGCGAACAGCACTACGGCGGTGGCGATTAACGCCTCTCGGTGCAACTCGGCGGCATAGCCCATTTCTAGGACAATGTTGGACGTGAGCGTCCTCGCCCCTCGAAACAGGCTCGTTGGGATAACCGCTTGGTTGCCAGCCACCATGACGACCGCCATCGTTTCGCCCACCGCCCTGCCGATTCCCAGGATTACCGATGCCATTATGCCCGATTTTGCGGCTGGCACGACCACGAAGAATAGGCTCCTCGTTTGGCTCGCGCCGAGTGCAAGCGAACCCTCGTAATACTCGACTGGAACGGCTCTAATCGCACTTTCCGAGATACTGATTACCGTCGGCAGAATCATAATGCCGAGCAGCAGAGATGCCGCCAAAATGGACGCTCCTGTGCCGCCGCCTGTCAATATCTGTGAAATATCTCGGACGATTGGCACGATTAGTCTCATTCCGAAAAATCCATATACCACGGACGGAATCCCTGCAAGCAAGTTGACAACGGGTTTTAGCAGGGCGTACATATTCGGCGGACAGAGATGTGCCAGATATACTGCCGTAAAAATGCCTATCGGAACGCCGATTACAATCGCCCCCACCGTGATGTACACGCTGCCGAGAATCATCGGCAAAATGCCAAAGGACGGCGGCGTATTCATAGGAGTCCAGTTTTCTCCGAACAGGAAATTTGCCGCTCCAATCTCGGAAATTGCTGGCAAACATCCCACGAACAGGAACATCATTATTAGTAGGATTGCGACCACCGAGCACATCGCACTTCCGAGAAAAATCCTTGACATTGCCATTTCTCGGAAATATTGAAAATTTCGCATTTTTCCCCTCCGTTTCTTGGATTCGCATTTCTTTCCGTAGGGGCGGATATTATCCGCCCGTGCTGCTTACAATTGGCTAATATTCGCCGTTTTTGTGGATTGCGGGCGGATTCTATCAGCCCCTACGTTAGAAAATTTTCGCCCATTTTCAATGGGATTTCCCGACATTTTCCTATTCTAGGAAATGCCCCCAGCGGTCAATTTCTCCGATAAAAATCCGCCGCACTTCGTCCTGCGTGAGATTTTCCAACGGATTATCGTTGTTGACAATGACGACAAGTCCGTCATTTGCGATATGTACGCTGTTTACCTGCTCCGCCTCGGTTTCTCGGAGCGGCCGAGATGTCATGCCGATGTCCGCCGTGCCGTTGATTGCGGCGGTTATGCCCGCACTGCTGCCGCTTATCTGCATTTGCACCGTGATGTTGGCGTTGACAGCTTGAAACGCCTCAATCAGCCGTTCCATCAGCGGTGCGACCGAGGTCGAGCCGACCACGACCACCGTTCCGCTTTCGCCGCTCGCCGTGTAGCTCGGCGGATTCGGATAAACCGTGATATATCCACGTTCTGCGGCGATATTTTGCCCCTCTGCCGACAGAATGAAGTCGATAAATTCTGCCGCCGCCGCCGACAGGTCATCCTGCACGGCAAGTTCAAATGTGCGGAACAGCGGATACGAGCCGTTTAACACGTTTTCAGTCGTCGCCGCAACGCCGTCAATGTTCACGGTGCGTACGTCGTTGTTCAGCGTGCCGAGCGAGATGTAGCTGATGGCGTGTTGATTGCCTGAAACCGCCGTGATTACCATGTTCGTGCCGTTCGCAATCTCCGCCTGCGGCGCTGTGAGGTCGCGCGTGCCGTCCGCATCCGTTACCTCGATGCCCAGCATTTCCACGAACGCGCCCCTCGTGCCGCTCCCCTCTTCGCGCGAGATTATGTTGATTTCTCGGTCTGCCGCGAAGTCGCCGCCACACGCCGCAAATACCGCTAACGCCGTGGCAATTAGTAATTTTTTCATTGATTTCTCTCCTTTTTTTGTCTTTTTTGCCGCCCTCGTTCGAGCGTAATTATATTTTAACAGGGGATTTGCGGGGTAGAAATCATAGTTTTGTATGGGGAATGTAAAGTTTTTGTAAAGTTGGGGGAGTGGCTGTTTTGTGGGGATTTTCGGCGTGTCGAAAAAATTTGCGAAAAAAATTGCAAATTCCTCAAACCTGTGTTATACTTATTAAAAATGAGCCGAAGATATGAATTTTTCACAAAGCACTTTTCGGCGGCTTGCTACAAAATCGCAAGCCGAAAGGAGAACCCATGGCAACTTTAACACACAGCAAGCAAGCAATCCAAAACCTAGCCGAAACCTTGCAGGAATCGCAACTTGTGGAGGTTTATAGGTTTATGCAATTTGTAAAAAATCGTGATGCCGAACAGTTGGGGCAAGATTTGCAAGCAGCTGGCGAATCTAGCACGGATTTTTGGTATAACGAGGTTGATGATGAGGTTTGGAACGATGTATAAACAGGGCGATATTTTGCTGATTCCGTTGCCGTTCACAGACCTATCTTCTCAAAAACGGCGACCTGTGCTTGTGGTGTCCAAAAATCCGTATAACGACGTAGCTGACGATATTGTTGTTATGGCGATAACGTCTATTGCCGATAACAAGCCCTATTCTGTGCCGTTGACAAATGTCGATATGGCGAATGGCGTGTCAAAAGTGCCGTCAAACATCCGTGTTGACAAAATATATACTCTTTCGCAAGGGATAGTGGTTAAATATTTTGGCAGCGTGAAGTTGGATGTTTTGGAAATGGCTAAAAGTAGGCTGTTGGAGTTAATTGATGTGTAAAACAATTTTGCCGACTGCGGACAAGTCAGCTTTGCCGCCCACGAAATAGCGGCGTTTTCGACACGCCAAAAAATGTAATATTCCTGTAATTGACAACAGCCGCCGCCGCTGATATACTATAATTAAAGATACCAACAGCAACTCAAACGACCAAATTCTATGGGTGAATAACGGTATCTTGCCAAAGACATCAACAGCAACTAAAATTCCACATGGATCACTTAACCGTCTGACGGCGTGATAAGGTAAAATGATGTCTTGTGTAAAACCAGCGAAAAGACACGAACAGCAAATAATCCATATCCTAATGGTACTGTGTCTTGTGAATTTGGAGGGCAAAAATGACATTTTTAGAAAACTTGAAAAACGAGGCAAACTACACACGCACGGAGAACGCCGCCCTGACCTACCTGTCGTCGGGCAGCCACTGCTTGGACTTGTTCGCCGTGATTGGGGCTTTGCGTAGCCGCCACGAAGACGAGATTTTAACCCTCTTTGACCGTGCGTGGGCTGAAAATGCGGACGGTACGCTTAAAATGCTCTTTTACGCACGTGATATACGGGGCGGACTGGGCGAACGCCGTGTTTTCCGTATTCTGCTCCGTCAGCTTGCAAAGAATAATCCCGCAAGCCTTGTGAAAAATCTGTGGGCAATCCCCGAATTTGGGCGGTTTGACGACCTGCTGACTCTGCTTGACACGAATGTCGCGGCGGAGGTTTTGGTGTTGATAAAAGGGCAGTTTGACGAGGATATGTCGAATTTGCACAAAGGCGAAAATATCTCGCTGTTGGGGAAATGGCTGCCGTCCATAAACACCTCCAATGCCGAAACCGTGCGACTGGGCAAATTGGTGGCGAAATCTTTAAAATTGTCCGCCGCCGACTACCGCAAGGCGTTGTCGAAATTGCGGGCGAAAATCGCCATTATCGAGAACTTTCTGCGAGAAAAGGATTACAGTTTCGACTACTCGAAACAGCCGTCCAAGGCTATGTTCAAGTATCGTGCGGCGTTTTTGCGGAATGACGAGGAGCGTTATAAGGCGTTTTTGGCGGCTGTGGAAAAGGGCGAAGTTAAGCTGAATACAGGCACTTTGTACCCTTATGAAATCGTCCGAGAAATCTTGAATGATTGGGTGGGCGATTACCAATTTTTAACCAAATATCTGACCGCCGACGAACGCAAAAACCTTGACGTTACGTGGCGGAATTTGCCGAATTTCACGAGCGGCGAAAACGCAATCGTCGTGGTGGACGGCTCGGGATCGATGTATGACAGGGGCAATCCACGTCCTGCCGATGTTGCCCTGTCGCTTGGGATTTATTTTGCGGAGCGGAATGTTGGTGCTTTCAAGGATTGTTTTATAACTTTCTCGGCAAATCCACGGCTTGTGTCGCTAAAAGGGGCGGATATTTACGAAAAAGTGAAATTTGCCCACTCGTTTCAAGAGTACGGAAACACCAATATTCAGCGAGTTTTCGAGTTGATTTTGGAGACGGCGAAAAAGCATAACACGCCGCAATCCGAGTTGCCCGCCACGATTTACATTATCTCGGATATGGAATTTGACGGCTGTGCGTACGATGCGGACATCACTAATTTCGAGTACGCCAAGCGGATATTTGAGGAAAATGGCTATACATTGCCGCAGTTGGTATTTTGGAATGTGCAGAGCCGCAACAATCAGCAGCCTGTGCAAATGCACGAAACTGGGACGATTTTGGTGTCTGGGGCGAGTCCGAGAATTTTTGCGATGTTGGAAAGCCGAGATTTTTCGCCGCTGTCGTTTATGTTGGAGGTGCTTGGGGCGGAGCGATATAGTAGGATTTTGCCGTAAAAACGGCATTTGGAAGAGTAGCTCAGTTGATAGAGCAGGTGCTATTTAAGGAATTTTGACAAAAATTCGTACAGCAATTTTTACTCGCCAGGTCGTGGGTTCGATTCCTACCTCTTCCATGGTTGAATTGTAGGGTTTAGGAGGTTTTTATGAGGGTAAAATTTCACGATTTATACACGATTCATCACAAAAAATGGGTAATTGTGTGTGATATGGACTGGAAAGATGGGCGGTTCAACACCTGCATAGTTCACGGCGTGTATGATACCGAGGCAGAGGGACTTGACGTGTTAGAGCCACTCTTGCGTGAAAGAAATGCGGGATTGTTCAAAATGGTAACGGAGGAGGATGAGGGAATTGGATTTATTTTTGTCATGGCAAGTTAAGTCAAGAACAACCATTCTGCGAACCGCCGCAGGACTGATATTTTAGCAATATTAGACTTGTCCTAATACTGCATTACGCAGTACAACCTCTACAAAAAATTGATTTTTTGTATGGAAATCCAATAAAAATGTGCGGGTCAAGGGGCACGCTCCTTGCGGGGTGTGGGGCAGAGCCCCACGGTTTTGGTTGTCAAATATGTCAAAACGCCGCCAAACCGCCACGAAAATGACATAAAAAAGCCCATAAAAAAACATATTTTCGCCACATTTCTCTGCTACAATGTTCTTATGAGTTGATAGAAATCAGCCAAAAAAGGAGGAAAATATGAAAAAAGCGATTATCGCCATGGGAATGGCGGCGGCGGTGGCTTTTGCACCAGTCGCAACGGTGGCAACACAGGCGGCGGAATTTCCCAGTTTTAGCAGCTGGGAAGAGATGAGAGAATGGAGATTTAGCAATGCTCGTTGGGGCATGGGCAATTTCGCCAACTGGGAAGAAATGCAGGACTGGATGCTCCAAAACGGCGGCATTTGCTGGCGGCTTTCCGAGGACGGAGATTGGCTGACTTACGAGGGCGGTTGGTCGAATTGGGAAGAGATGCGAGATTGGATGCTCCAAAATGGCATGGGCTGGGGAATGTCTAACTTTTCCAGCTGGGAAGAAATGCAGGATTGGATGCTCCAAAACGGCGGACTTTGCTGGCGGTTTACCGAGGACGGCACATTTGACAATACGTGGCGAGGCGGTTTCGGCAGGGGCATGAGGGGCGGCTTTATCCGCTAGAATTTGGGGGGCTTAATTGCCCCTCATTTTTTTGACAAAAGTCTTGCATTGTGGTATATTGTATTTATGAGTGAGCGGCTGACGATGGTCGCACGGAGGAGGAGATATTATGTCAAATTTTACTGTTATACATGGACGAAGAGCCGCGCGCCGAGTTTGATAGGCTGTGCGAGGATTTGGGGCTGACCGCCGCCGTTGTAACGGGCATTTTCATAGATAAGGCGTTGCGGGCACAGGCGTTGCCATTTGGGGCGGAGGACGAGGACGTACAGGAATGTCAGGCTAAGATGGAATTTTTCCGCAAGTCCGATATTCCGCAGGAGGAGCGTGTTTTGACGGAGGAGGACAAGGCGGCGTTGGAGAGATTTGGCGATGCCATGAAATCAATGCAGGAAAAATCCGTATTAAACGGCAATTCCAAGATGACAATGGATGAAATAGACGCTATAATAGCGGATTGTCGGCGTGAAAGACGTGAAAAAGAGGCGTTGGCAAAAGCCAAAAATCACTTACAAAAACAGCCGACATTGCAAGTGATTTCAAGTGCAATTTTAGAAGAGGTAGAGGTGTAGATGACCGTGCCAACGGAATTTTTGAAATATTTAGAATAGGAGAAAATCATGGATATTACCATCTATTTGGAGGACGGCCAGCGTGAAGAATTTGACAAGCTATGTGAGGAATTTGGAATCAACGCCTCGCAGGCGGCGAATATCTTTGTGAATAGGGCGATTGCGGCGAAGACGTTGCCGTTTGGGTACGATGACGAGGACGTGCGTTGGAAAAGAGGGCGGTTTGAGTATGACAAAAAAACAGTCGTTCCACGCAAAAAACGCATTTTGACGGAGGAGGACAAGGCATCGTTGGAAAGATTTGGTGCTGCCATGAAATCCATGCAGGAAAAATCCGTATTAAACGGCAATTCTAAGATGACCATGGACGAAATAAACGCTATAATAGCGGATTGTCGGCGTGAAATGCGTGAAAAAGAGGCTTTGATGGCGATGATTAAACCGAAGATAGAGGCTTTGCAAGCACAATCAACATTACAGGAGATTTCAAGCCCAATTTTAGAAGAGGTGGGGGCGTAAATGACCGTGCCAAAAGGAAAGAAAAATAGGGTTGTTGTGGATACGAACGTGATTGTGTCTGCATTTATATCCCCAAACGGCAAACCTGCTAAAATTTTGCATATGGTAAAAAATTCACAATTACAAATTTGCTATAATGCCAAAATTTGGACGGAATACACGGAAGTCTTGACACGCCCACACTTCGAATTTGTAAATGAAGAGCGTCAGGAATTTTTTGAGCATTTGGAACGGCTTGGGCTGTTTTGCCAGCCGCTCGCAAGCACCTTTCCCATGCCAGACGAGACAGACCGCCCATTTTACGATGTTGCGAAACATTGCAACGCCACGCTAATAACAGGCAACGCAAAGCATTATCCAAGCGAGCCATTTATCTACTCGC
>JGI24700J35501_10929957_pt1 | contig 10776 bp, 11 predicted proteins | sample TergutTh196P1_FD_35501 | JGI IMG/M metagenome (IMG submission 35501) | reverse complement strand
ATGATTTTTATTGCAGATCTTATTGCTTGCTCAACATGTTTCGGGCACCATTATGCCCATCATCAGGAGCTCGAGAGTATTATACATAAGGTTGCTGCCTGTGGTGTTTGGTGCTTTGGTTTTCAAGTTGTCGGTATGGTGTTGAGTTGAGGGTTATGTGTCCGGTTTGTGGGCTGCTGCTAGCAGCAGCAGCCCGCAAACCGGACACATAACCCTGCTGAAAGGTCAGTTGAGCAAGGAGACCAGTTGTGGGAAAACACACTGGATTGCTGCAGTTGGTTTATTTTGATAAACAGCTGCATACGTACAGTTCACTCTCAAACTGACCAATGTGCCACATGAACTAAATTCTGGTGAGCACAGTGCACATTTAGTGACAGTGCCAAGTGTTGCAGTTGTGTTTCCACAGGATCTTATTTCTTGCTATGGAGACAGGTAGCTGTCAAGTTTTTCAGCAGTGGATTTGTGCTATAGGCCTGCCACAAGACCAGAGTGCATGAGGTACCCCAGTGAATTCACCAGCGTACTGAAACCATCCCTAATGACTGCTGCAGTGTGTAATGGCCTGTCTGCCAGGTGAAATGCAAGCATGCAGAAGTGGCAGTAGTTTTCACCTGAGAAAGGTCTTTTTCAAATGCAAATCATTGCAATTAATTTTCAATTGACTTACGAGTGTGTGTTATATTAGTAAATTACACCTTTATTTTTCTAGTTATTTGATTTAAAAGAGCATCTGGTATTTCTGCCTCTTTCTGTAGTTGTTGACAGTAACTACCAAACATATACTTGCAAAATCGTTCTTGTAATTATACAAGAATGAACCACTGTCTCTTGGATTAATTGTTTATATATGTTTGCTATCTGTGGCCCCTATTTTAGTGTTTTATAAAACAGTATTTCATATTTATCGACTCTTGTTCAGTCGATGGGGGTCATACATATGAAACAAGAATTTGCCCACTTGCTTGGTAGACATGCCATATAGCCTTGCAGCTGAAGTTAACCCAGTTGTGTGTGAAAAATGTAACTTGGAGAAAGCACAGCAATTTGCTATACTTGTAAATGCCTCAAATGTCACATCTGTATTATTAATTCATAATCTTGACACTATGACTAGTAGTAACTAATACTTAAACATTATATATAAGGAATCATTTTTATGTTTTGCATGATTACAGGAATACGGCTTAAGCAAAAATGGAAGATTGTACAGCATGGTTACCCCTGTGAGATGAACAAGACAAAGAAAGGGAAATTAGGGAATGCCACTGCTGGAAGTAGTACATAAAATTTGTGTCATCTGTGATATGATGCTGTATTGTTGGTGAGTGGTTCCCTCAGCTTGAAAGGTGAAGTGTCCAAGAAGAGTGCCAATTTGACGTGTGGTGGATGGGGAGATACACAATATGTCCCGTATGAGACGCAACCCAAAGAGCAGACATGTATAAGTAATTAAACAAACATATAGAAAGCTGCTGTAATGGACCCTCCCACCATTTGCTGAATCATTCAGCTTAAGTTCACTGCCTTGCTTCAGTCTTATTTGTTACCAGTTATGCAGTAATTCTGTAACTGGCATGATGGTTTTTTCATAAGAAAAAATTTGTGTTCATTCTCCAACATCATTTTGCAACTAATTCTTTTGCTGCATTTCATGAAGTATTGTACCAGGTGCATCCTAGTAAGTTTCAATGAGACAACAGTATTCAGACTAGTGGAAAAACCTAGGGAAATAGGGAGTCTTTGTGATTGGAAACATGCTAGGCCTGTGACCGTCTGATGATACTGAATGCACTGTTGAAGGTACACTTTCCCAATTACCACACAAGTCTCAAAGAAGATATTCAAGAGAAATTGGTCTAAGAAAAGTAGTCATAGAGAACGCATACAGCTAAAATTAAGAACATTAAATTTCTGTCAACTTGAAGACTGTGATAGAGCTGCAAGAATTCAGAATTTCCAGTGATTAATTCTTTTGTGCAGGATGGAGTTCAAATTGGACAGTTTTTTAGAGACAAAGCATGCTTCCACTTGAGTGGATATATTAATAGTCAAAACAGTAGAATATGGAATGCGTGAAAATGCCGTTCATTCTTCAAATATTCAGTTTGGTGTGCAGTGTCTTGACAACAAACTGTAGTATCATTGTTTTTGGAAGGGACAGTTAATGCAGAAAATGACCAAAATCTTCTTACTCAACTCATTGCTATGCTGGAAGAGAATGTATGGGATTCCTGGTTTCAGCAAGATGAAGTGACCACCCATACTGCGAAAACAACAAAGGCTTTCTTGCAGGATCTGTTCAGTGATTGCATTGTTGGGTATGGTGTTTGGCCACCACAATTCCCAGACCTCATGCCACCTGATTTATTTTTCGAGGGACTTCTTCAAGAAAGAGTTTTCAGCAGTAACCCAAGAAGCCTGCAGGACCTTATTCATAAAATGGAATATTAACCAACCAACTCGTCGAGACGTTAGGGAACACTGTGAAAAGGGTAAATGCTTGTCATCAAGACGGTGAATATTTTTAGCACCTTTTGTCATTATACATTTGAACATGTTTGTCACATTGTTTATCACATTCTTGATCTCTTTTAAGAAATATGAATAAAATAAATTCTTGACAGATTTGACATTCAGAGGACCGTGCATCATGTTATATTCTTATAATGAAAGCCAACGAGATGCACTGTTTCTCAAATTTATTTGATAAGGTACTCTACAAGTTTTGGTCAGGTCCACTGTCCAAAACATGTAGAGTACTTTATCATATAAATTTGAGAAATAGTGCATCTCGTTGGCTTTCAATATAAGAAAATGCTTGACAGTATTTGGTTGCGTTTTATAAGGGACATCTTATACTGATTTGGTGTTGCCATTTAGTTTGTGGGCTGGAATCGTGGTAAGCCAAATGAGGAGGTGTGGGATGGACCTAGGTGTACACCTGTAGACTTGAAAAGAGGTGTTGTTGGCTCTGAGGTGAAGGGATTATCACCATCCAGAGAGTGGAAGGGTTATAATGGGTGTAGTTGGGAGGAGTTGGTAAAGGATGGAGGCAATGAAAGGAAAAGAGGAGATGTGGTACACAGAGAGTACCATTTACTGTCAGACTGAGTTTGTAGCATGGGTAGCATCACTGGTTGCTCTGCAGCACTGTTGTTGTCTGTCCCAGGACTAAGCACCACTCTGTATATTCTATGACTGGGACTGTTTGCCGTTTGGGGGTAAGAAACACGTAGGTTGTCAACTTCAATAGGCAGAGTGAAGTGTCTACCAGGGAGATGTGGGTTCAGGTCAGTGGTACAGCTGAAGTAGGAAAAAAAGGTGGGAAAGCATGCAAGGTAGCAGAACATGGATGTAGATCATCTGAAGGACCGTGAACATCTCAGCCATTGTTTGCTGTAAGAGAGAATGAATGAGAGGTTTCCATTACCTACTCAAGATTGGTTTACCACCTCTCTGGCCAGCCACTGACCTGGAATGACAGACATGTCTGGAGTTCTTGGAGCTTTTGATGCTTGGAAGGTGCAGGCATTATATTCCTTAGAATCATTCTGGGAACCACTCACTCATAGACACAGTGTCATATCCCAGAAGACCTGACTCCTCAAATACTATGCCCTGCCCTGAGAGCCTCAGAGCTCACACAAGTGGTAGATATTCATTGTGCACTCAAGTTTCTTGTAACCAGTTAAAAGCAATAAGAAGACCAACAGTGAGACAGAACGTGATGTATGCAAAGGCTTGAACAAGAACTTCAGGAAGTTTGTAATAGAGCATGAATTGATAACAGCAGAACAAACAGGAAAAGATGGCAAAAATTGACATTCTGTGGTCTCACTACTGTTGTACACAAACATGCTATCAGCACAAAAACAATACCTAAACATAAGTCCTAAACATATTGCATAGTTTCGGGCAGAACAATTTATCATCACTGTCGAGCCACAGAGAAAATTTTTTCTGAAATCTTCATACCCTTTGTATTCCAGCACTCACCAAAAGCAAATCTGGCACCGATCCCTAAAAATTCCTATTTTAAATTTGTTTCCCAGGGGAAGTGAATAGTTATCTTAAAGTTAGGACTCCAGGCATTTCACAATAGAAGATTCATGGAGGGACTCAGTATTAGTTGTTTCTGTTTCAATCAGTCTGGCCAACTGCTATTCACATTGATATTTTTTTACATATTTCTGTGCCAAGTATCATACATATGTGCCCTTTTTTCCTTATGTAAATTTTTGAATGCCATTCCAGTACACTGATTGTCTAACTTGCAGCAGGCTGGGCGCTGCACCGGCACTATATTCATGTTGGATGTCTTCAGTAACAGTATAATGCCATATTGGTATGGCATTACATATTTTTGTAGATTTGGTATCTATACTGTTTTTAATGATTTTTAGTAATTTAAAAAAACTATGTACCATAAATGTGAGATGTAACATTTGATCCCATTGGTGTATGTTCGGAGTCACAAAACTGTTTTTTTGTGACATGGCTATCAGATGTTTGAGTGCATTATTGTGGCTGTTCCAAACAGTTAATGTAATTGAGAAATGCTTTGTGATAATTTTGTAATGATCATTGCATCATAGCTTGTTACGTAAGTTGGTTTGCACATCATGAATTCATTTATTCACAGAAGAATTTTTGTGGGTACCCTCATGCATGGATCATTCGTGGTCATGATTGCGCAGGCATACTGCAGTAATACACAAGATACCACATGGGCCTGCATGCCTGCCTGTCTGCACTCGGTACTTACATGTGTACCATATGATATGCAGAGTATTGTGTACTTTTCACAGTTTTTACAGCACAACGATTCTGTTGTGATTTAATTATATTGTGTTTGGAAATAGGGATGTTAGGTGCTGATGAAGAGCCTGAAAGTAAGATGAAAAGGACAGTGATGTCTTTGTTAGAGAAACTCGTGGTGATGGATAAGTTTGATAGGGAAGTGAGAATTACTGCAGTTGTCTTGTGGTGTGAGTGAAGTAATGATAATTTTTATTTTAAAAAAATAAAGATGCCATCAAGGGAAATATTAAGGCCGGTGTTTCACTGACAGGAGGAGCGCACAACTGGATCCTCACTGATTCTTTTTGAACTGTATGAGGATAAAGTACTGCTGTTGTAAGGCAAAATGACCAAGTGATTCAACTACATATTCAGAAATTGCAGAAAAAATTGACACTGGAATTTCATATGTACTGTGTCATTGCTGATTCGTCACCCACAATTACAGTCCTTGGTAGTCTTAGGGGTTAGAGCTTGTAACTTTAGTGTGAAGGTTGCTGGTTTGAACCTTGTTACTTACCGTTCCTTTTTTTATGTTTTCAACTTGCACATTTTGAATTTTAAGGTCTATTAGTTTTAGTTTTAATTTCCTTTATATTATTTTAATGCTGATTTGCAGTGCAAATGTTTTTTTACAAATAATGTGAGAATATTGTGCTAATTTATTTACTGTTACAGATTATAAAATACATATATATATGGAAATGTAATTTCTGTAAATATGTATTTCATCACGTGAAGAAGCGGTAAGACTGCATTCGTTGCTGCACCATCAGTTAAGTGCACTAGTCTGTGGAGACACAGCACGTTATACATCATATGCTTCAAAACTGGCAAATGATGGAATGTCGTCGATGTAATGTTTCCCTTCTTCTATCATGTTTGTTGTTAGTGTTGTAGTGTCACCTTGATAAATGTGCATGATGCTGGTTGACCTTACGTTTCACCAGCTTCTGTGAAAAGTGCCATCCTCATTATTGTACAACCACAATGCAATAGCCTGTGAACTACTGGAATAAAGTGGTGTACAACAAAATAGGCTTGCCAACAGTAATAAGCATATTCCTCTGTAACTATCATCTTGCTGTCCACTCAGATGGAAAAGAACCAGAGCATCAAACAGTGAAATTATATTTCTTCAAGTATGCATTTTAGAGTCAGTAACAATAAATAAATTAGCACACTAGTCTCACATTATTTGTAATAAATAGGGTGGTTTTTTTCCCCCCTGCTTGACTGAATAGTACCAGCCCAACACTCTGCCAGCACAGTGTTATATGCTGCATGTCGGGATGTTTACCAGTCAGTGATGGAAGCTAGAGAAATGACCACAATGATGACAAACTTTAGAAAGTATAATAAAAACTCACTGGAGGGTTGGGCTGGTGCTTATTGGTCAAGTAAGGAAAAAAACACCCTATATGTGTGTGTGTGTCCTGTGAATTAGCAGTAAAATAAAATAAAAGAAAATAAAAAGTGATAGTAATAAAACTGTAAATTAAAAACGTGTAATTTAAAAGAAGTAATAAAAGATGAGGCAGCCAACAAGGCTTGAACCTTTGCACTAGAAGTCACACACTTTAACCCCTAAACTATCGAGGGCTGTAAATGAGGGTACTGAATCAGCGATGATGATGTATATACAAAATTTCAGTATCGATTTTCTCCACAATTTTTGTATATGGAGTCTTACTGCTTGGTCATTTTGCCTTCCACCAGGAGTTGTTTGTCCTCAGAAAGTTTAAAAATAATTTGTGAGGACATGACCATGAACTTCCCTTTTAAGTGCAAAAATTTGGTGTGGAATCTCCATGACTGTTTCTTGAAAAGATGGAAATGGTATTTATGTGTGGGTGGAAGATGAGACACAGAAAGGTTTGTCATTTAGTGGTGCTTTGGTGAGGGAGAAGGCCATGCCAGTAGGGGCTCGTTTAGAAACCATGTCTGATGCTGAAGAAGGTTGTCCTTTTCCTTGATGGTTTCCCAGCGCATCTGAGGATTTGGAGAGCAAACCAGGGAACATTCTTATATTAGTCCATAAAGTTCCAGGAGAAGGGTTGCCAGATTTGGAGGAGGCTGATATCCAGGAAGTTCTCAACAAACATGCTGCTCAGTTAAGTGAGCAGATTACAGTGTTCATTGAACCAGAATATGAAGATTTATGTGCTTTTGTGGAGACCCCTCAGCTGACTGCCAATGCTGTGAAGAAATGCTTACAATTGGTGGATGTCTTAGTACATTATGTCTTTGAGGTCAACCATTCATGAACAAGTGCCTGAAATTTATGCACAAGATGGAGGCTGTGATTGCCTCATGCATGGCGATGTGTGATGGCATGCGAAAGTCAGCAAAGCAGTCAAAGGTCACTTGTTTCAGTCTTCTATCTCTCCCTTCACCATGCACTTTGTCATTCAGTCCCTCTGACACTTTCCAGCCAGAAACACACACATCGTTCCAGGAAACACCAGCACATATTTTTGTGCCTAGTGGTCATTTATTTACATATTATCAGGTTTCATGTGTTGTGGTACCTGTAACACCATTTTTTTCCATAAGGTCTTAAATTCATTCATTGCAGTTCACACCATTTGCAGGCTGTATAAAGTATGTAACCCCGCAAACAGTGAGGGTTTGCTGTATTTAAGCAAATTCCAGATATAAATTGTTATGAAAATTACTATAGAAAGATATTCATACTGTGAGGTGATGACAGGTCTTTCTTCTGAAAGAACACATGGTGCCATATTTGTGTCCAGTCCTCAGATCTCTTCCTGGGGCAACTCTAGTAGTTCAACAAAAGAAGCTACTGACATACAAAAATACTTAAAGCATTTATGTTTTTCTTTCTTTAGTTTGCAAAATAATGTATATAACTGACACATTGTGGTCTTGTATAAAGGAAAGCATTAACTCAATGTTGGTGGTGACATTTATTTTTGTTAACGCTCTTTCAGTGTCAAAATCTGTTATGTCTGCAGGTATAATGACAACTAAATACTTGGGTGGAAGATCAGGAGGGGCAGTAAGCATAAACACACTGCTACATATTCAGGGAGATCTCAAGTGTGCTGCTTATTTGCATCCCTGATGCCAGTCTTGGATAACGCGTGTTAATCGGGACTTGGGGCTGATGTACAGCCATGGTGGTTTCAACTTATGTGCATAAACAGTTATGATTGTAATTATGAGATGCTGCACTTTATTTGCAAATCAATGTGTCGTGTCTTAGACTTCAGCTTTGAGCTGGTGACCTAAACCTGACATTGTGGACTGATTAGACTTTAGATTTATTGCCTCTAAAAACTAATAATTTTGTTGCTGTCACCATAGAAAATATTTTTGTAATACTGAAATGGAATAGTGGATTTTGATGCTGATTCTGAAGAATAGTTTATCTTGGATGATCGGGCGACTCATTCTGTTCATGTATGAGAAGGTAGTGATAATAGACAGAACAAGCAAATGCCAGCATTTCACTGCTTCTCAGCCAGCTTTGTTGCACACCACATCAGAAATGGCCCTAAATTTCTGGACTTCGGCTGCTGTTCCCAGTCTGCTGTGTTGCACAAAACATCAGAGATCATCCTGAATTTGTGGACTTATTCAGCTGCTGCTCACAATCTGCTGTGTTGCACATCATGTCAGAGATCAACCTGAATTTGTGGACATCTTCAGCTGCTGCTTACAGTCAGCTGTGTTGCACATCACATCAGAGATCATCCTGAATTTGTAGACTTCAGCTGCTGCTCACAGTCTGCTGTGTTGCACATCACATCAGAGATCATCCCGAATTTGTGGACTTCCTCAGCTGCTGCTCACAGTCTGCTGTGTTCCACATAACATCAGAGATCGTCCTGAATTTGTGGACTTCTTCAGCTGCTGCTCGCATTGTTGCACATCACATCAAAGATCGTCCTGAATTTGTGGACTTCAGCTGCTTTTCACAATCTGCTGTGTTGCACATCACATCCGAGAACATCCTGAATACCTGGACTTCTTCAGCCACTGTTCACAGATTATAATACAACATTTCTTGCTGAAAGTGATAAGTTACAGTTTTTTATGTGGGAGATCCATTGTTCAAAATCACACCACAGAGATTGGTTGTCCTGCTGAGACCTTTGTTTATCTTCTTGACATATACTGGAATGATGAATTAAAGTAAACTATGAGTGCTCCCTTCAACATTCTTTAGAATAAATCAGTGACTGCTGCTGTTGCTAATTAATGCAGCTGTTGAAGGCTTACCAAATGAATCATTGATCACCCATTTGTTCTGTGTTATTTTTATGGAGTCAAACCACTGCTAAGAAATGAACTTCACAACGCAATATCAGTAACAATGAAATAGCTTCTTAGCTTTGATACCTAGGGATGGATCATGATGATTGGGATGTCATATTAATTTATTCTTTGTGGTTTTATGTAACAGTGGTCTTGATTACTGAGATTATGCGCAGGCACATCACAGGATGATAGCAGTGATGAATTTCTTGATTCCTTTAGATTTTTGTGAAATTTCCTACTTGGGATTTTTACTAAAATTTGTTGACGTATTCAGATTCTGGTTCAAATTAAAAAAAATTACTGACTTGAAGATCTATGTACATTTATAGTCTCATGTCATACTTATTCTCCATAATTGAGACAATTTTCTTTGAAGAATCGGCTTAAAAACCAAAAACATGGTTATTATAACTGAAACTATTTCAATGTGACATAGAAGCTGAGGTGGAAGAAACAGTTGAGCATGGAGCAAGGAGCATTTTCAGTAATAAATCTTCCTGCTTATGCTGTCTCACTGATGGTTGATTTTAGATGTGTCACGAAGATAGAGAGACATCTCACAGTATCTGTTGAAATATTCGCCATTTTTGGGGGAAGTATTTACGAATTTAACATCTAGGGACAATGATCCAGTGAATGTGCCAGAAGTGTTATGCTCTGAAGACATTTTGTGACGTGTTATTATCATCCCTTGTGTGTTTCTTGCAGAGAAAACAGGGTTTAATATCTGCCATATTCAATAACCAAATTATTTGTGTTGCAGGAGAGTGACTACTTCACAGATAGGGGCGAGTTCCGTGTGGATGCAGAAGGAACCCCAACACTTCTCAACAGTCTTATGTACAAACTGAGCTACTACAAGTTTGGAGATTTCAAGGTTAGCTTGACATTGCAATGTGTTTTGTGGTGGAATGTTTGTGCAAGTTTCTAACTGGGCCTCTTGTTGTAGATGGACTACCGGAGTCCGGCAGGGTTCGACCGCACCCGCAATGTCATAATTGGAAACAAGAACTTTGAGTTGACGTACCTGGAGGAGGCCTACACTACAGAACACTGGCTTGTCCGGATATATAAGTGAGTTGCAAGAAATGGTGGGGTGTGAATTTTAACTGTACAAAATCCTGCATACACAAACAGTAAAGTTGTATGTTTGTATTACCGTATTGTTGATATCACAAACTTAACCTTATGGTGCCAAAATTAAATGTCCAGTGGGAACTGTGGAAGACCAGAATTTAAATGTAAGTTGCATGAGGAAGGCCATTAAATGCTGTCACCATAAGCTGATGTTCAGTGTTCTGAGCATAACACTGCAAGAAGGGTATACACGACATTTGGCACAAAATGGTAGGTGGTTTAGTACTGGCTTGCTGAACCTTGTATGTGGTGTGACATGCTTTGGGAAAATGCAGGAAGCATGAAATTCATTATACAAAATGGAAGACTGAATATGTATAATTATGTTCAAAATTTCACATGTGTATTGCTTTAAATCACATGTAATAAAAATATAATAGGAAAAATTTATAAAAAATTGAATTCACAATCATTGCTATATTTAGCACATTTTTAGTCACATTCACCTAAGTCACTAAAAGTGCCTATTAGCTTTCGTCATGTCTATTCATCTGTCTGTAGGTCCGCATGTATCAACTTAGCTGCCACTGGTTGGTTTTACATTAAATT
>JGI24700J35501_10929958_pt1 | contig 10788 bp, 7 predicted proteins | sample TergutTh196P1_FD_35501 | JGI IMG/M metagenome (IMG submission 35501) | reverse complement strand
GGATCTTTTGCCAATAAGACTACAGCAATAAACATAATAAGAAGCAGCAAAATATTCTCCTGTGAACAAGAATGTGGGTGAGAGTTGTGTTGATTACCTTGTCATTTGTAGTTGTGAGTGTTTGGGTGAACATATGTCATTAATTTTTTGTGTTTTTTAAGATGCTAGTGGCACTTGTGGTTGGCTGCCTCCCTTTGTGGCTGATATGGAAGGTTCTGAATGGTCACAGCGTGGTTCGAATTATGATAATGTTCGTGGTGTCATTATTCATAATAAGTTTCTCCATGACTTACTGTCGAATGTACAAGGTAAGATGTGCATGGTGAGATTATTTTTTGAGTGTCCTGCAAATTTATTCAGTTATCAATCAAACACAGGCTACTTTTGAACATTTTTTTGGCTGCAAGTTTTGACTCAAAAGTTTGAGCCATTATCAGACCACTTTTCAGGTTCTTGTAATTATGGATATGCACTTGATTGGCACTGATAATCTTGACATAAAATATCCCCTGTTAGTGTACCAAGTCACAAATGTACATTTTTATTCAATTATCAGTTACACACAGTGATCTACTTGCAAACGTTTTTGTGGCAACTAGTTTCAGCTCTAAGCTCGAGCCATCTTAGAGCTGAAACTAGTTGCCACAAAAACGTTCACAAGTAGCTTGTTGTGTGAGACTGATAATTCAATGAAAACTTAAACATTTGTGATTTGATACATCAATGGGAATGTTTTATTTCAAGACTGTCCTACACATTGTTGAACCTCACGGGTGACAAAGTCACATGGTTGTCCCATTAGGTTGGGCCCAAGGAAATTCAAACTGCTACTGAAACTGACACACTTTCTTTGTTTTATGTTTTCCCATAAATAAAAATCACACATGGTGAGGTCAGGAGAGCATGTTGGCTACAAATATCGTCTCATAATTTTGACCCTAAACCTTTCCCTCACTGTGCTCATTGGTCATGGATGCACTTGCAGTAGCAAAGTATTGCTGGACACACAAAGCATTGGCATCTCAGAAGCCTAATTCTCCATTTTTATGAGTGAAGGTAGATTAAATATTCACTGAGCAAAATTGTATGATTTACATTACATAAAAGTAATTTAATTTTTACTGCTTGAGCTTTACTTTTACCAGTATTCATAAGTAACACCATGGGCACAGTCCTTGTGAAACCAGCAGCTGTTGGTTGGTCAGCATACTTCTCATCTTTTATGGAATTCAGAGATTCACAAGGGCTTTGGACCCTGTTCTGAAACATGAATCCAGTTCACATATTCATAACATATTCCTTTCAGGTCATAATTAGTATTATCCCATCACCTCCATCCTGTTCTTTCAATTTGTCTCTGTGTTCTGGGTTTTGTGACTGAAACTTCACATAAATGGCTCATCTTCCTTATGTGTACTGTATGCCCCACCTGTCTCATGCTCTTTCACCTGTTCACCTTATTAGTATTTTGAATATGTATGAGTATTTAATTTTTTGTATTTTTGTGCTTTGTTTTACACTGTGTCCTGTGGCTGACTAAGAATTACTAATGATATTTATTTCAGGAAGCAGAAATTAAGCAGTATGCAGTAATAAAAGCAACAGGTGGTGTACCTGCAGGGTGCCGTCCACCTTCAGAGCAGACTTGGATAGAGAGTTTCAAAAACCTGTTCTCTTGGGGACATTCTTATGAATGCCAGAAGTACTATGAAGCTGTTATGCTAGATCCACTTTTGCAGGTCACACCAACTCTTGTTCTGTCTGAGATGGTAGCAGGTTTTTTCCTCCATCCAATTGGGATGTTAGGCTCTGCAGTTGCAGAATTTTCAAGAAATATACTGGGTATGATGTATTTTCTTCTTCATCATAATGAAATCACCATGTTTTGTTATGTAATAGCCTTAATTACACAGTGACAGAACACTTTTGTGAAGGTCAGAAATATCAACAAATGTATGTCTTTGTTTGTGGATGTGAGATATTATTGTACTGTTTACTCTTTTGACTATTTTACACTTTAATTTGACTTGTGAACTTTCTTGGCTATTGTTTCCCTTGTTTAGTTAGCTTCTGAAGTTGATCATGTATTTCTCTCTCATATTTGAAATATGGGTATAACATTCAGCTCTTGAAATGTTATGTGTGATAAGTTTAAAGTAATTAGTTGTGGATAGGCCTTATAAATTAAAAGGAAAATTGCAAAGTATATTCTTGTGCCTCATACGACATTAGTTATGTTGAACTGTACTGCATTTTGGGGGGATCCAGCAAAATGAACAAGTTTGTTTTAGTCTGTAATATTTGTTGTTAGAAAAAAGAGCACAACATATTTAAAAGAGGCATAATTCATAAAATGTTTTTACAGGGAAGTTTAAGAAGTAAGGTAACATACTCTGATGCTGAGCATTGACATGAAATCTTTTGTCCCACTGTGGCGCCAAGGCTTGTATCCCAGTAGTGAAGAAATTGATTGCAAGTGTCAGTTGCTAGGAGTTGATACCTTGCTTCATGTTGGCATACTTCCTGCAGTCCTGATCTCGTGCCCAGTGATTCCCATCTGTTTGGATCCCTGAAGAAGTGTGTTGCATGCAAGTAATTTGTGTTGGAACAATGCTGACATGAAGCAAGGTGTCACCTCCTGGCAACAGACACTTGACATTACTTCTTCTATGGTGGGATACATGCATTGGTGCCATGGTGGGACAAAAGCATACGTGTCAAGGGTGACTAAATGGCGATCTGATGTATATCATCTGCTACCCATGTGCTATGTATACATTGAAGTTGGAATAAAGTTCTTGGCATCAGTGATTGTTACCTGATTTTTAAAACTAACTTTATATTCTTTATTTCCACTGTTATCATCTAAAATATTCTTCTGTAGTGAATATTTAATAAAACTATTTTTAAGATCAATCAGAATGAGTTTTTACTGAAAAATATTATTTTAACCTTTGTTTTCATGCCATTTAAAAACCATTTCATATAGGCAAATAGAGGAAAATCAGATTGGTGGAGTTGTGTTGTCCTTTGGCCTGTTGTGTTCTGGAAATGCATCAAACAAATGTTTTACATGTATTTACCTCATAAAATGACATGTGACTCACCAAAATGGAAAATAAGTTTAATTGAAAATGAATATCACTGAAGCTTCCAGCCAGAAATCTGATAAGCCTGCTGAGGGGAGGTCAGTGGAATTAGAAAAATATGTCTGAACTCTGCAGTTATGAATCTGGTGAAACATAAAGTTTGTTCCCATGTTTCAGGAGGTCTTCCATTTGGAACAAATTACATCGTGTTAGGTGGGTCAGGTGCCCTAATCGTGACAATCATAATTTTAAGCTGTGGTGGTGTCGTACGCTTACCATGGTATATGGGAGGTCTTGAATTGTCTGGTCCAAGACGACAAGAGAGGATAACTGCAGCGACACAGGTACTTTTTATAACAAACGATTAAGGTGCAGATGCTATGAATTAATGCCTTGTAATGTAGTGGTTCTTGGTCATTTCTGATAGTCTGGTAATAGAGCAGTGGTCTTTCTAATGACTGTTACTGGGTATATTTTATGTTACACAGTACGCATCTGAAAATGAACATGCCTGAAACTTTGTCAGGGCTTATAACGTAATTTAAGTTGCTGGATACGTGTATGTTCTGAGGATCTTTGGTTTTTGGTGTGGTTCCCTCTCCCAATTTTGTATAAATGCAGTGATGAACTGTGAAATTTCATGTCCTCTTCCTCACAGCCAGTTACTTATTGAAATATTACACAAAGGAGATAGAAGAATTTGTGGTGTTTTAACAGAGACTCTTTAGCCACTGAGTGAAAATAAAGAGCAGAGAAAGTTACTACTTGTAAAATGTGATTTGTAAATGTTTCCATTTGTAAAATGTTAGTGCATAACAGCAGTGTCTGTTAATTAACATTAGATCATCAGTTCAGCAACTCTGTTGTTAAGCACGAACAGTAATGCAAGTGTCAGTTTCTGGTACAAAGAGGATCCAGATGAATCCGTACAATAAGAACCAACAGGATGCACTATTTACTTCCAATTTATTTCAATAATTAACCTCTACATGTTTCGAGCAGGCTTGCTTGTCATCATCAGGAAGTACTGCTCAGTATATGCAGCAGTTGTTTGTGTGTGTATACACACACACACACTCACACATAGTATACTATGTATATATACTCAAGTAATTTTAAACAATTCCATTATTTTCAGCATGACATATACCATTCGCTGTATATACAGTTTAGTACCTCCTCATGATGAGCAGTAAGCCTGCTTGAAACATGTAGAGGTTAATTATTGAAGTAAATTGAAAGTAAATAGTGCATCCTGTTGGTTCTTATTGTACGGATATATCACGATGTATGGTCAACAAGACATTAGATCCAGATGAAGTTCATGTTAAAGACATGCAGTGAAACTTTATGGGGTGTGATCAGAAAGTTTCTAGACTGGCCACAAGATACACTGCTGCAGTTGTGAACTAATCCACTACACAGAGATAGAGGAGGATATTCACAGCCATTTGATGTTGATTTAGAAGTTCTAGCATAAGTCACATTGTGAAGTGTGACTATGTAGTGCCTTTTGTGACTTTTGCTCCTTCATAAATGTCAGATGTACAAGAACAACATGTGTGCATCATTTTCTTCAAATTGGACAAAAGTGTTACATAACCTGGGAGATGTTAAAGGAATTACACAACAGCCATCTGAGTGGAAGAGTCTGTCATCTTCATACCCACAGAAGGCCAGACAAGCTTGTTTCCTTGTGAAGTGCGTGATGACTTATTTTTAACATGTGTGTAATTGTGCATTACAAATTCATTCCACAGGAACAAACTGTAACACAACATATCTAGGCAGTTGTTCTACAGTGTCTACAGGAAAGTGTTTGGTGAAGATGGCCTGAGAAGTGGTGGACTGGAGATTGGTTTCTCCATCATGACATTCTCCTGCTCACCCTGCATTTTGTGAAAGGTTATTGTAATAGTGGAATTACCATGGGTGCACAAATCCCCACGCTTCCGGTTGTACAGGCAACTAAATATTTTATGGTTGTGCCTAGAATTTGTGGGTCATCAGGGTTTATGTTGTTTCATGTCACCCATCTGGCACCTAGAATTTTGAGGTGGATTCTAGAATTTGGGAAAATTTGTGCATCCATGGGAATGACTTGTCCCACACCCTTCATACTCCCCAGGAGTAGCACCCTGTAACTTTTTCTTGTTCAGAAACTCAGTTGACACTGAAAGGAATGAGTTTTCATGACTTTAGCGTAATTAACAATTGCAGGCTACACTTGCAGAGTGCTGAACAGAAGATGTTGGCAGATGTGACCAACATTGGTGCAGTTGCTGGGCTCACTGTGTCAGATTGCAAGGTGACTGCTTTGAAGGGTACTGCATATACTGACAGATGATGATGATCTGATTGAGAAAAGAGTATTATCCAGAAACTCTCTGATCATGTCACATATATTAGGTGCTTCTTTTGAGCAGTAGCTTCAAGGAAAAATAACATGTTTCACCAAGATCCTGTACATGGAAAGTGTCCATGTAACAGTCAGAACTTTAGTCCCCTGAATTTTTCTGTTTAGGTGTTGCACTTTAGTTTCATTTTGAGCTATGCTTCTTTCTTTACATTATTTTAAACTATCATATTGTGATATTAAAGAACGTTAGATCATGAGACTTTCTTCATGATGTTCATAGAAACGGTCCAGAGGACCTTTTAAACTCTGAGGATGTGCATGTACATGTTGAAACATCTGTTAATTGAGTGTGTTGGACGTGATAGCTCAGTAATTTGTCACTGTCACTGAATTTGACTTCTGTAGGAATGAATACGTATAAAAATGTTTCCATTTTTCATGAGGTGCAACTACTTCTGCATATGAAAACAGCCTACATTTTCTGAAAAGTAATGAGTATAAAAATGTGCATCCTTTTGTAATGAGGTACAACTACGTCTGCATACGTATACAGCCCACATTTACCTGAAAGAAAAGGGTATAAAAATGTGTGTCACTTTGTAATGAGGTGCAACCATTCCTGCATATGAATACAATGTATAGTTACTGGATGAGATGAGTATAAAAATGTGGGCAGCTATGTTACAAGGTGCAACCTTGTCTGCAGTGAATACAGCCTACAGTTATGGTAAAAATGAATAATTTGTCAAGTATAATTTACTTTGTTCATCAGTCTTTACATTTGCTTTGTGTCTCATTGTGGCATGAGGAAGTTTTAAGAAATGTTACTCTTGTCCATGGATCTGCAGCTTTGCAGTTGTCACTTCGTATATTCACTTCCTGATTACTGTCATCCCACAACATCTCTCTTCTGTTTATCTCCATGTCCATGCTTGTGGACATGCCACCTTGTTTTTGGTGTTCTAGTAGTTGTTTCCATTTTGCTTTATGTCTGAAGGTCTGCATGTCACTTCATATTGTATGTGGATGTATGATAGAAGAACATATTTGATATCAATGAGGGAGAAGCAAATTTGTGTGCCACATAATTGGTTGATGGCAAACAAGTACCCTTATTTATTGAAGACTATTCAAACAATGGAATTCTATCCATTGCAGACAATTCTGGAAAGCTATTTTTGTTGGTGTTGGGGAGGAAGTAACAAATGACCGTGACAGTTATGTAGTGCACATGAAGCAATATGCAGTGTTTCACTGTGAGATGTGCTGCTTGAACAGTTGAAAGGGTGTGATTAGAAATACGAGTTGGTATTGTAATTTATATAAGTCAGACAATTTTTAATGTAAATAAGAATTATTTTGCAGTTTTTAAGATGGAGTTTTATGTGGCATTTCAGCAATATAGAGAGCCCTGAACTATTAAAACAGTCAACATTGATATAAACATCAATGATGTCTGTACACTGTTCAGTGTCTTTTGACATCTTTGTTTCAAGGTGTTCTATATGTCTAATCTTTTTTTTATATGCTGAAGTAATATTTTAAACACACAAGGGGAGAAAAAATTCCAAGCATGTAAACACACCAGTGGATGAATTAATTACATTTTTATAAAGAAACTCCCATTTGTTATTCCTTGATTTAAGGTTTCCCCTCATTTAATATGCAGTTTTAGTGATTTGAAGTCTGTAATCTCTGTTAAATATTCTCCATTTGTGTTCTTTATGAGGTTGGTGTTCATATTTGCTGTTCTCCAGTGAACCATAGGTGGGTACTTCACTGTTGTAACAAATGTACAAATAAGCTGGTATTTGTACAGTAGAAAGAAAAGTGACCTTAGCAATTATATGTACTTTGCAGAAAAAAATTAACACTCACAAGTACAATCGTATCCACCCATGTGCCCATCTACTTCATCAACAAAACTAAACTCGCCATAAACCTGAAATAATACATAACTTTGCTTAAAAGTGCTTTATCATGCAAAAGTTGGTATACTTTATAAAATGTAAATCACATTAAGGTATGTAAGTTCCATTAATTACGGATTTTCGCCATGGGGAATATTTAATGTAATACACTAAATAATTCTTTCCACCTACATTTATACGTTGTGATATCTGTAGTTTGTGGCTGTGCAACCACAGATTTGTGTTTGCACTCAATGAACATTAAGGCTAGTGACTGTCTAGTATAACAAAGAACTTAAATTATGTGTATTCAGTTGATGTATGGGTTATCTCTCAGTAGCTCTAATATGCTTCTTTCCATCTCTCTAAAAAACTTATTGCTCAATGCATTGTACATGTCTGTAGCCTTGGTGCACACTGTATTGACATAAATGCCTTTAAGAACTGTAAATTTAACATTCCACCATCCTGGTCAGTAGTTGGAATTTAAACATCAGTGTCATTGATGGGTTAAACAGTGTGCTGTATTGAGTGAGTGGTACTTGTCAGGAATCTTATTTGTTACTGAATGACACTGATTCTGTATATCCAACATAATTCATTTTCAGAACATTATCTAATGTATAAATATGTGTGTAGCATATATGTTAATTGTAAGGTGGCTTTGTAGATGTGGATTCCATTGTAATGTAACTAATAATGCAGTAGGGGTTTTGGGTGTAAATTTTAAGGAATGGTCTGGTAGTGTGATGTAACATCCATCTGTATTTGCTGAAGGAGTGGTGGTTGTGAATGACTAACATGCCATGAAACAAATGACTGAGTGATGCAGTGGCAGCGCTATGCATGTGCTTTGTTGTTACATTATACTGTTATGTTATGGCATAAAGTGGAGTTGTGTACCAAGCTTTATATGACATATTGCAGTGCAAATACACTATACAGTTGTTAGACCAATTGTTTTCACTGTACAACATGTCTGTGCTTTTACTGGTATTTTTGTAACTCCTTGTTCCTTTTCCATCATAGTGATAAATTTTAATTACCCAAACAAATACATTCACTTTTAGCGAATGCTGTGCACATTTACAGGGGTGTGAAAATAAGAGGCAGATTATATATGTATGGAATAGGCTTCCAGGATAAGGAGATTGAACTTAGAGATGTAAGCCTTGCTAGAAGCATTTGAGGGCTTTCTTTTAAATGTTACTTTTTCCTGATGAAAATGTTAATGGAGAGGATTTTTGTAATATGAACTTCATCACAAAGAATATTCTTGGCATAGAAAGTCAGGTCTTGACGAATCTTACAATGCAAAATTCCAATTTGTTTTCCCTTGTTTAGTGGATATTTTTTCTCATCCCAGGCAAAGGTGTTTATAAATAATATGTTACTTTCCCATATTTAATGAATTTTGGTTTGGTAAATAACTATGTACTGGAAGAAATTTTGCACCTACAGAATGTACTGTGATATTATGCAGTTGTGGTCAAAAACAATATTCTTATTTAATTTGTGCTGGAAATTGTTCACTTTCTAACCATAACCTTTGACTAGTGACATCTTGGTTGACTGCAGTTATGTACTATACATTGTGTTTCTTATAATGTATAAAAAGTGTTACATTAATAATATGTGGGTTTTTCATGGTCCATCACCATGCAGAATTCCGCAGGGCTGTCATCTGTACTGGTTCATTTGGTGTGACTATCAAACCAAGAAATGAATGTGAATTTCTCTTAGTTTCAATGTCATTGTTTTGTATTTTACCAAACATTTACCATAACTAAAGTTTTAATTTTTCAAAGATTTGTCACCACAAGATGCCAAGGTACTACATTAAAATGACATAAGCACCACTCTGATGCTGGAAGATTAAATTTTTCTGTTTTGGAGGAGGCTTTGGACCTGTCGTCAGACAGAATACGGAATGATATTCTTGTTGAGTTTTATGCAAATTGATTATTTAGTTCAAATGCTGTGTGTAGGGGACACTTAGACTGAGGTAGTTCTTAGTGCTGATTTTGATCATATCCTATAAATAATATGGATTACAATACTGCTTTGTTTGTCAGGTAATGTACTGTGCTGAATATGCAGAAAAAAGTTCCATGAATTAACCCCTGACACATCTCTCTGCAGCTGTTGTGTGGTTTCAGTTTAATATAATAATATTATAAGACATCTCTGCTTGTCTTACTCATTTTATACACAGTCATGTAAGAGTTCTTTATAAACTAATGCTGTATGTGACTACCCATATTAGAAGATTGATTACAACCTAAAGGTGTATGCAAATTGAAGATGTGTGTGTGAAGGAATTTTGCAGATGTTAACTGTACTTTGCTTGGAATGAAATGCCATGTTTATTGTCTGTAGCATTTGTAATATGGATGTCAATTTCTACAGATGTCTGACATATTTGTACTGTATTTTCAGAGAAGCCAAGTAACTGAGCTAGTGGAACAGTCATCAGGCTCTTCTATTTTGAATGAAGCAGCAATAAGTAATTTGATGCAGACAGCAGACGCTGCAAACACAGGACTGGTCATTATGAATGTTACTGGTATTCAAAGATTGTTATCAGCTGGAAGCACTACAGTGGTTCACAGAGATGTAATAGAAGAAATTCAGCGGTCTCCTCCAGAGAAAAAGTTTATCCACTATGCATCGGAGCAAAGTGATCAGTCCAGTTCTGAAAGTGTGACCTCTGTTTCTGGTTGTTGTGAATCACAGTCAAGGTCTGATTGTGCTGTGGTAAGTGTGTTGTAACTTCTGCTAAAATTAGTGGAAGGAAAGACACTTGTAATTTTAATGTCATATTGTTTTTTTGCACCACAATATTTTCCTTTAGAATTTTGGCATTGTCTTGTAATACCACTGACTTTCATGCAAAGTGGCATGCAAACTATATCTCCTTCATACAGCAAAGCAGTGACCTGTTTGTACATATTTATGAATTTCCTGTCATCAAATAATTTTTTTTTGTGGTATAACATTCCAACTTGGGCCTAGGCCCCTTCATTGTTTCGGTTTCTGGAACACAAACAACTAGACATACACCTGGTGTGACTCCTCTGAATGAGTGGTCAGCTCATTGCAGAGGCTGCTACCTACCCATCGTACTATGCATGAGAGATGAACATTCATGCCTTTGGCAGGGTTCAAACCTGCGATCCCAGAAATGAAATGGCTTCAGACCTATGCCTTAGACCGCACAGCCACTGGGATTGACCATACAATAAATTATGTTGTAAGCATTACATGTTTTTTATGAAAGGAAAAAAGATCAAAATATTGTTCTGTTGTGCTTATGTTAATAGTGCATGAAATTATGTACACTCAGTCCAACAAAAATCCATCGGCCAGAAATTTTCTAAGTCCCGAACCGGAAGTGACGTGCGGTACAGTTGCCATCATAATTTGAGTC
>JGI24700J35501_10929959_pt1 | contig 10791 bp, 5 predicted proteins | sample TergutTh196P1_FD_35501 | JGI IMG/M metagenome (IMG submission 35501) | reverse complement strand
GGGGAGGAGGAGACTATTTCAGAAATACCTGAGGGAGGTAATATCAAAGACTAATTATGCAAAATAATAGTCGCTGGGTTAGCCGAGTTTTTTTTCGTCGATTCGTTGAGTATTTGGATTAAATTCGTTTATTTTTGACGAATGAAAGATCGGCATTATTCGAGCTACTGGTTAGAGAACACGACCATGATGTTTCCATTACAGAGGCAGCAGTAGGCAAACCCGATGAATTTTTAACTCAAAAACCAACAATTGCATTGTAATTTCTGTACATGGAGTTTTTGCGTTGATTATCTATTTTCACGCGATGCAGATTTTGCTACACGTGGTATGTATTTATTCTTGATATTCATCATACATGAGGGATATTCTGTGCTTCAGAGAGGGAATGTTGGTTTCTTACGTTGGTGTCACTAATCATTCATCGAGACGTCTCGTCGATAGAAACGTGTTACTCTCGTATTGTCAGTACGCGTGGGCGTGTTATTGTAATATTCAAATGTTTCATGCTAGTGTGGAATTTAATTTGTGTGCCTTGTTATTCTTTGGGGCACTGGTGGAAGGAAATTTAAGGTGGCTGCATTTTTGAATAAATTTTTTTGACTAATTTGTCGTAGCTGATGCCTTGGTGTGTCCTAGAACATTTCGAGTAATAGTTATGGTAGCGCTACGTTTCCAGGTTTTGAATTTTTAATTTGAATGATCTTGTTTGGTCTCAAGTATTCGCAGTACTCTTGTTTCAGATTGACAGACAAGAGACGTGCAAAACAAAGTTCCAAATTATGTTTTATTTTAAACAATGTATGATCATGCGCTAATGATTCATTGTGAGAATAAAACTAACAAGTGCATATGAAGATATGTGAATTTATCACACTATAGACGTCGTAAGCCTCCTTTGTTAAGCCAGACTGCGACATGTAAATTCTCCTTCGTGTCCTTATAGGCGTAAGACATTTATCAATTTTAAATAATTCATGACCATGCACTCGTAATTGTGTTTGATTATTTTAAACCTATTTTTAATGTTATCCTTTAATGTTGTTGTGGCTGCTGAGTACTTTTTAACAAAGTTTTGTAGATTTTATAGATTTGATGGTAATTACATACTTTACCTTTATGTAACAGATGGAATGAAAGTTGCGTATTACTACATCATAAAGGTGGAGTGGTTATGGGGGTAAGGGTCCATTTGCAAGCATATCACTGGTGAGTGGGATGGTCAGCTTTGTGTTCACAATAAGGGACTGCTGCTGACAGCACGTAGGAACATTTTTTAATGGTTTTGCTGAGAGTGACAAATATTTTACTTTAAAAACACATTCTTTATTTGTTAATTTTTGCTTAGAATTATTGAATAATAGGTTTATCATATTGCAACAGAATGAAAAAAATAGTTGACATTACTTTTTGTTAGTAGTTACAACCAGTTAATTAACAGACTTGTTCCATGAAATAGAGTATGTCTTGAAAAATTCTTCTGCCCAAATTCCTCACCTCTTATAGTATCCAGAGGTTCATACCATGTTCACATGGGTTTGGCAGTGTTCCTTAAAGCCTGAATCCTAAGCCTAACTGTATCATATTAGTGATGTACATAAATTCTGTAGTCATAAATAAGAAATGTAGACATCTATATAGCTGGACAATTTGCAGATATTTATGCAACTAAGAAACTCTACATAACCAACGGGAGTAACAGTCACAAAATTTGTTTCAGATAATTGAATGTGGCATTGAAAAAAATGACAAGTATTGCATTGGAATTTCAATTTATAGTGTCTTCATAAGTTGGGGACTATTTATTTGTTTGTATTTATTTTTGGTTTATTCAGTTATGTTCTGAATACAACATTTTCTATAGAATTAGTTGATAAGATTGTTAGTGGATAATGAGTTGGAAGGGATGTGGGAGGAAGTGGGTGTGGCTGGAGATGAGGTAGTATCAGGTATTTGCTTTGAAGATCTTAGGAAATGCATGAAAGACATTAGGCTGAATAGCTTATCTCCATTCCAATTTTGAATGTGGGACCCTTGAATATAAAGCAGGAGGCTGGCCATTCCACTGCATTTGCATCTTTGTGATGTAGTTTGCAATGTTGCTAATCTTTGGGAACCAAGTACTGTACTGTAATTTTTAGCCAGGAGAGTGGCTAATTTTTTTTTTTTTAATATTTACCCATTTCTTACAGGGTGGTTGAAGGTATGACTTTAAAGCAGGCCGTTATTCCAAAAATGTGTGGTATTTGCAATTGCTTGAATTTCTAACCCTTCTGTTTTTCAGTCCATACTGTGTAGTTAAACGGTATCATGAAATCACTTAAGAAACCATCAGCAGGAGGAAAACTGCTTAGCATGAGTGAAGTGTAATTTAATATTTTGAAATGACATTTAAATTGTGTGCCGCAGTTCATATTGCTAGTTTCATGTTAGCTGCACTAAGTGCACTGTAGCCGTAAAACTGTGAAATAAAAAAAAAAGTGTTCATATGTTTTATTGGCAGTTTGACACATCACTGTATGCACATATGCTATAAATTAATAAAATTGAAACATGTGTATGTGATTTTCAGGTACAGCTATGATATGATAGAAGGCTGCAGGATATACCTTGAACGTTTTGCTAATTCCACATCAAATTTCACACAGTGTGCTATAAGAAATGCTCGTCCAATAAGAATGTGTGAAAGATGTGTTGATCATTATTTGGACGTATTAAAAGCCCATGAAGACATTTATAAGGTATGGAGAATAAAGATGTCTTTTTTTAAATCTTATGGTTAGGCTGTCAATTCTTGTTATATCAGTACAGATAGAAGACTAAGGTTTGATATTTTGTTACCACACTGTTGTCATATAGCAGTGAGAGTTGTTCATGGTTATGAATTGGGCCACAAGGAAGAAATGGTAAATATAAGTCAGATGTTTAACTGACTGAAACTTTGCCAGAAGAAGTTTTATGGCATGCATGTATGGTGAAATTGTGAATGATGTGGCTAGGTTTTTCGATACCTGGTGTGAGCAATAACAATGGCTGCCCATGACAGAAATGACAGACTTTAAAAAAACTGGAATTATTAATTGATTTCTGATTTATTTGGCTCAATAATTTAAATTTTTTTTGAGTACATAAAATCAAATTTTTTAATTTAATATATTCATTTTGTTGCCAGTTTTTCTGCCCCTTGCGCTCTGCGGCATAGGGCCTCTGCACCACTCACCCAACCCTAACCCTGTCGATGCTGACAAGGTGTATAATGTATCAGTAGATCAGAGTAAACTGTAGCTAGAGATGGGAATTGTCAGAATTTATATTTGAAATTTCAAGGGGTTTTGTACTAGTTCTAAATATTTTTATAGCTTAGTACTCTCTTATAAAACAGATCACTGTAATCTGGATTGTTGTAATTTATGTTTTGTTAATTCTTTATACGTAAGATGTTAATATGGATTACATATTTTGTTGATTGCCCACATCATTAGAATTATGCTTCCCTGCCCTTGTGGCATTTACTGCTATTTTGATCTCCTGCAGATCTTTGTGCAATGTGTTAACAGCTGCCCCGTGGTAATGGACAAAAGAGAGCAGGAAATTACATGTGTTGACTGAACAGAAATTGGATGTGCGCTTGTTTAGAGCCAAGCCCCAAAAGTATCATTGCCTCACTCAGCTGTCCAGTGTGACATGTCAAAGTGTTACAGTTTTGGTCTACACAGCTCTAGTAATACGCACTAATGCCTCCAGACTGTGTAGGAAGAACACAGTATTACAGTGTTTTATTGATTTTTGAGGCATATCTTTCTTACTTGTATTTGCTGCATAAACAGAGTATAAAATAACTGTCTCTTTCTGGAAAATAAATTACTGTAAATTCATTTCAGTCCATACAGTAGTTGCTTTGTCTAGAAATACTGCCTTGGTATTATGATACGAGCTCATAAATTAAATAAGCTATGTCAAGCTATACAGACAGTGTGTTCTGAGTGCATTATGCAGGAATGATGCTGGGGACTCTACAGTGGTCTGTTGATAAAAAAATGAAGTGTTTTGTATGTGTTTGAAGAAGATGTAAACACCCACTTACCTCTATTGCAAGTACTGCTCATCAAAGTAAATGAAGGCTAGAAAGTGTGCATGTGATTTTGTGAACCAGAGTGATAATTACATTGGGGTCTTTGTCGTTATAACAATATATCATAGTCTGGTAGGTGGGTGCCAACATTTCAGAGGAATATACCATATTTCCCAGCCCATAAGATGCACCGTGATTTTTTCATTAGAAATTTTAGAAAAAAATGATGAATGTATTTTAATTTTAGTAATTTATTGGAAGAAAACAGGATTGTTACATATGAAAATTAGCAACCATAATATAATTTATTCATCACAGAAACCCAGAAAATTGTCATCACTGCCACTAAAATCATCTTCATGGTTGTTTTTCCTCGATGCGGGTACGGGTATTTATAAGTTTGGAAATAATACCTACCCTTGGCGCATAAGACGCAGGTCGAATTTAGGTTACATTTTTTTGGGAAAAAAGTGCATCTTATGCGCCGGGAAATCTTAACTTCTACCCTGATGGTGAAGCTAGTATTTACATTCCTTCAAAACTTTGGTAACATCCTACAATACTCAACATGCCATCATGACCCAGAACACAATAGGAATTGTAACTGTCATGGACACCACAAGTCTTATGTCAGATTTTGTTTGCTGCAAAATGAGCCTTCATTGTTATTAATGTAAACTCCAACTGCCATTATAGGCCATTGGTAAACAAAAATGTAAATAGATGCGGTTGCAAATCTTAGAACTAGAAATTCATGTGTCAGCAGATGATGTATCCTCAACTTGTTCTGCAACATGCTTGTATTTTGTAGGTACAAAGTAGTCCATCATTATGACATTTAATATATTCAGTCACATTAGAAAGCAACCAAACACTGTTCTAGTACCCCATATATTGAGATCCAGTCTGGGCTCCAGTAATAATGTACTTCTATAATTTACATATACTAACAATTTAATAAAATCTGCCTGGCTGCAGTTTAACCATATGCTTCGTATAGATATTTTTGTAGTTTCCACCATTTTCTGTTAACTTGGCCATTGCAAGTAAACAAGCATATTTCTGTATCCCTGTTTCCACTGGTAAATGAAGTACAGTTTAAGCTACTGTTTGGAGCATACTGATCTGCTTGTGTTGCCATCACTGTGTGTAGTAAAGTCTATGTACAAAATGTCTTACAGAGTTAATATCCATTGTCTTGATTTAGGCTCATGATGAAGTTGGACATTCTTGTCAGATGAAACTTGTGAATTTGGATCGCCTTGAAGTAATTGAAGGTGCTTTTGAGTATGTTCAAAAGCTCTGGACAAGAGGTCATTGCAATAGTAAGTATCTCTCATGGCATATGTGATGAGATCATTGTATGATGTATTACACATAAAGAAAAATAGCAACATTTGCATATGGTTGATGAGTTTGAATATGAGGTTTTGTAAAGATACAGAGAGGTAGATTTATCATGACCCTGAGTGCAGGAAAGTATTATGTTTGCAACAAGTTGGTAATAAATATTGTGTATATATTATGTATATGTCTGAATTCAAAGACTTTTTTCAGAGAGAAATTGTTAATATTTCAAGACAAGAGCTTTGTTGTGTGTATCAAGAAATAATACTATATTAAGAAGGTGTGAGGCCTGCTTAGTAGCTGGAGGTTAACATGCGGAGACCTTGCTGTGTAGTCAGGTATCTTGAACTGCAAAGGAAAAACAGACTGCATTCCTAGTGGATACAGGCTGCATATGCATTAATGTTTCCATGACATCTGCTGTACCCAAAGACACATTAGAAAATACAACAACGTAATCGTCCAGAAGTACAAGATATCAGAGAGAATGGTGTTACATGATTTGCAGCTGGATGGCAACTTGGCAGTAACTATACAATATAAACCAATAAAATGCACATTTCCTAAATTAATAAAAAAAAAATAAATATTAATTTAGGAAATATGCATTTCATTGGTTTATATTGTATAATTATATTAAAAAGCACAGTGAAAAAAAAAACACAAAATTGGCAGTAACTGTTGACCATGCAGGAACAGGGGAATTATTCCCAGTGTTATGGGATTGGCAACCATATTTTACCCTGGGAGTAATGGTATTGAAAGCTGAGAGAATGTAACGCACGGACAGTGGGACATCACTTGTGCAGTGGTGTTAATAATTCAGCACATGGCTGGTATGAATTAATTACATGCTACAGTAGCAGCATTGTTTAGTGCAGTGCTATAAATATGAAGTATCTTGCTTCCCACATACACAATTGAATGGTATGTTGGCAGTGTCTGTCAAAGTACAACACCATGTTAACAATGATTTAATGTTAAATTTTAAAAGTTTACTTCCTACTTTCTGTGCATGACAGAAGTAAACAATGTATAAGCGCGTCTTTTGTTTCAGGTTGTTTTGTTGTAAAAGATAATGGAACATTAACACCACAACTATTAAACATTACTATTAAATTTCAACAACTTTATAATGACACTCAAAACTGCTTTAATGCATTTTATAATGTTACCACAAAGAAATATGAACCAGCAGTTTGTGCCAACTGTACTGAAAAGTATTGTAATCTTAATAAATATTATGAAGATCACAAAGCTGATACAGGAGATGGAATTTTGTGTATGGATATTGTGGATGCGGTGAGTGTTTATACAATTTAATAAGATTGGAAGGTGCAGTCCATACGCAAGTGCACACAGTTTCCACGTGCACTCTTGTGTGCGTCTGCATTCTCACGCTTCCTAGTTCTTCAAGATAGCTTTGTGGAATATGTTAACAGTATTAAGTAGACCCTGAAAATGATTCTTAATTACTATGATTACATTCGTTACTGTAATTAGGAGCCACCATAGTGTAGTCGGTATAATGACTATGTTACACGGATGACCGAAAAATCAAGGTTTGATTGCTGGCAGGAGCAAGAGATTTTTCTGTAATCCACAATTGTCACCAGTTCTCAGCCTGAAATGTGTGAACCAATGGAAATAACTGTAGCTGTTACGAGAGGAATGGAATTATATGGATTATTAATAAGTGAAAGTGAATGACTTTGCACAAAGGAGTGAGTTTTGAATGAATGAATCTCAGTAATAATAACACTAGTTTCTTATTGGGATTGCAGATGAATTTGACTAGAACAGAATGGAGTAAACTTCTTGGATGTTACATCACAGAACCAAATGCTGAAGTGCCCTTTATAATATCAGTAATTCTTATATCAGTCACTCCTCTTGTGTTTTATGGGGCAGCAAAGCGATTTTCAGCAAAAGCGGAAAGTCGGCTGCAAAGACGTGAGTAACATCATTTTATTGAATTTGCAATAAGGATTTCTGTGTATTATTTGTTTATTATAATTCCTAACTTTATGGGACCTAAAGTTTTATTACATGAGATTAATAAATGATAAATGTGTTTCACAGTAGTTTATAGTATACTTGAATATGGTACCATCAGAAGAAAGTATATGTAGATTTTGTCTGACTGCCATGTTGGTACATCAATGAAAAGGATCTAAAAAGTAAAATGCAGTGTAGTTGTCTTTGGTGACATAATGTTCACAATGTGAGCCTTCCCTTCTCTCATAAAAGGGGAGTACTCTGATGTTGGTAGTGTCATCAGTTCTCCTGTGAAATACAGACACTTATGCAGTTTTAAAAAAGTAAAAACAAACTGAAATTGGAAAATTTTTGAAACACATGCTGAATTTTTTCTTGTGGGAATGAAGGTGAAATAAGACAAAAGTTGGTAGAAGAAGACTGCTGGGAGATAATGCAGCTAGCAGGGCAGTGATGCTATGACCAATTGGGTTCCAGTATGTTGAATTTAGAATGCAGTTGGACTCCCTTGTGTATGTACAGATAGTTGACTACATGTACTAAATTCTGACTGGCACCATACCTTCTGTAACATAAGTACTGTATAAGTTGGGAAGGGTCTAGACATTTGAGGGAATACTTGTACACAACTAAGATGAGGCTAATACAGAAGGCCTAGCGTTTCATGATGTGTGAAGACAACAGTCTTTCTGAACACATGGATTAACTTCTTGTTCTATGAAGTTAAATAAAAATGACTAACAGGTTAATTTCAAGACAACAGTGAACCTCAGATAATATATGTGGCAGTAAAAAAAGATGGGTATGTATATTTATTAGCTGCAGTGCACAATGCAGAAAGAAAGAACATGCATTTATAGTAGAAGGAACTATATTTTAAATTAAAAAAAAGAAAAAGCTAATGCTTTGAATGCTGTACACAAGAAATGGTGACTGGCTGGCAAAATGACATGGTATATTTTCACTGCAGTGAAAATTATACATATCTGCTCTGCCCACCCCCAAACTGGGGGGAATATTACTTTTCAAATGTGTGAATATAGAAATTCCAAAGCTGAATGCTGGTGAACCACAGAGATAGTATAGATGTTATGTGTCAAATTTTCACTGGCATCCTGTCACTTATGTTTGTGTTGCATTACCCCTGTGATTCCACCTGATGCAGCCAGTTGACTGACTCTATGAGAAGCTAAAAGGTGCTAATGCAGTCAAGAAATCCCCCTTCTTTGTGGACCATCATGTTCACCATTACATTCACATCTCACCACCAGATTCTGTTCTGAGCCAAATGAATACACTCTACTTTCTCACACTCTCATTTCCTTAAGACTTGGCGATGATAGCTGTGGTCAGAGCAGTTGAAGCTTATGGTAAAAGCAACATTGTGTGAGATATTGCAACTGACCAGTAATGCCCAGGCTTTTGCTCCCCAAAATGTGGCAATGTTACCTCTATAACTTTACCTTTGTGTCTTGAATTTTTCTAATGGCATTATTGTTTCCTGCTGCCTTACTTTGTAGAATAACATAGCATAGTTTTGAATGAGCCCAAGCTTCAGTTGCTGTGGCTATAAATCCTACAGTTTTCTGTGCTGATATTTCTTGTGAGTATGCTTAAACAGGCAATATAGAAAGTTTGATGTTATGAAATATTTTTCTTTCCTTCATCTGTTGTAGTTTGTACAACATGAATATTTAAAGTAGTGGATTGCCTTCTATAATTTTATTTATGATTCTGTACAGTCCAGTTTGCAAGTACTGGAACATTGTGTCACATGTGTAATGAATTTTCTAGTCCTATACTCAGCATATGTTAATTACGTGTTTCCCAAATAAATGTTGGCGTCATCTTTAAATTTTCAGAGAGAAGGCTGTCAGTGCAGTTTAATTACCCTTCAACGAGCGGTTCTTGACAGAGTAAGATATATTCAAAGTATGGAAGAAAATCTTGGTCACATCTGTGATACAAAATACATATTTATCATTTATATTGTAATATAAGATGTCATTTATAATGAATATAGGCATAATGTGTAATTACTTGTGATCATTAAGGAGAAAAAAAAAATGGTATGTAATGGATTCATGTTTGTCAAGAAAATATTTAACTTATCCAGCAATATGTATATTCATCTACATCAAATTAAAAAATGGTCTGCCAACCTCATCAGATGCAGGGCCTAATTAAAGACAGACCTGTATAAAAACTACTTCCTTAATTTTACCAAGAAACATAACTAATGGACCGTGACCTGTAATTATAATTTTTTATACATTTAGTTGTACAGAGTTAGTACTCAATAAGTGAATGTAAAAGATCTCAATCACCACAAAAATATTTATTACTTTAGAAAGTAGGCCATATATGTTCCACATAAAACTTCTGGTCATATGTGAGCCACAGCAACTAAAATGTGGACCCATACACAAAAACAAAAGTGAGGGTGATTGATGTGTAGGTACATTATCATATAATAGTTATGATGATCTTAAAACAAATGAGGGAAAGGTAGCATGAAAATAAGTTTCTGTTTTTCAACCATGTCAGAATTACACAATTACTAGTCTGTTGGTTTAGACCATAAAGACAATAATAGAGAGGTTTACACTTTATTGTTTTTCCAAGAGAATACAACATAATAGGTTTCTTCTGTTATTCACCTTCATTCCATTATTGAGCTCCAACAGATTAGCTCAGCAGTAACTTGTTGAACGTATGTATAATAAGGTCCCATTTAAAATTTTATGTTTGAGTTTCCGTGCATCATAAGTCTATATTATGTAAAGAACCAACAAGATACAACTTTGGCAGTATTGTTTATTAGTAACTGCAAGATCACTCTACATGTTTTGGACGCTTCCCGCGTCCATTATCAGGAGTTCTAAAAACTGTAGTAACAGCCACTGGTGCATGTCATGGGTCGGGATGATGTATATCCAGTAAGGACGTCCAAGGTCAGTTGCCTGCTGCAATATGTCATAGCCTTTTTAGGACTACATGAGTGACAGTACCATATGCTGCATGTATACAGTTCATCCTCCTGAAGATGAGCATTTAAGGCTCGAAACATGTAGAGGGACATAACGTTTTATGAATAAATAATATTAATGCATCAAGTTGGTAATTAATATATAATTAATTCATGATGCATGGTCAGAGAAATGCCAAACCATAAAGAAAATTTCAATCTTGCTTTTTAACTACAAATGCTATGTGATGAATATTTAACCTCCCTTCCAGATATTAACACATTCGCTGCCAGCTATTTAAATACCCAGTCTTTCAGCTTAAATCAGCTACGTAACCTGTCATTATAGGCGGGAAACTTACACAGCAGCTTCAGTATATCTAGCTGACATTATATTTATCCCTTT
>JGI24700J35501_10929960_pt1 | contig 10795 bp, 9 predicted proteins | sample TergutTh196P1_FD_35501 | JGI IMG/M metagenome (IMG submission 35501) | reverse complement strand
GTGTACTAGGTGCCGTGAAGCATGCGACTGAGTCGCACACTGCACGGCACTCAGTACACACACCACAAACCTGAAACACATGGTGCCACAACACTGCACAACATATAATGATGTATTTCTACTGATTACTTCTACAAAAGTGTAACTTTAGCCAGGATCAGTATAAGCTCCCTGAGGATGGTCCGGGTGGACCGAAACATGTAGTAGCGAATGTAGGGCACTTTAATGTAAATTTTAACATTTTATATGTTTAATAAAGAGTGCATTTGTTGGTAAAAAGAATTTTAAGAACAACGTTAAATTTTCCTTGAATATGTTCAAACTGACATCCTCTGTTGCCTTTGTGTCGATGTACTGTGCAATCCAGCTCAGCTACTAACTACACACTGGTCCCTTCTTACATGGCAGCAATGGCCAGAAGAGTGTCAGCAGCTCATCTGGTTTACTCCATCACACAAAACACATGACCTAGAAAAATGTCCATTAGATGCACAGAACCAATACATGATGGCTCCCCTCAGCAGTATGGAGAGCAAGGTGTATAGCATCCACCAGCAACATACTTCAATGGACACATGGACAAAGTGAACAAGATTATATTTCTAACATAATCAGCATGAACTTACTAATTTCAACAGTTAAGGAGCTTGTAATTTCCTTGCATTTACATTCATTTTAAATTATGTCTTCAGCAACGTAAAATCCAGGTTTCACCATACACACACAATTTCCTGCAAAAGTAACACAACCACGACAAATATCCCGAGTTTTTCTTTTTTGTGGTACTATGTCTGACTAGCTTAAATCAAGGAACACTAAGCATGGAGTGTTTATAGGTATCATGCAGCAAATTCTCAATTACAAGAAGGAAAAATAAATGTGAAGGCATGACAGAAATGATACCTCCCACACAAGGCTCCACTCCCTCATTCATTTAAATATAACAAAAGATGTTCTGCAACCAGAATGGAGTAAATGGCACAACATAAATGGCTATTAACAATATTGTTAAATCATAATCCACAGTGGATATGCTGGTGATATATTAGTATGCCTACATGTATGAACTATGACAATACAGGCAGCAGTGCATGTCAGTTGGTTCTAGAATCTGCGTGTTTCCTTGGAAAGGTAGACAATGCTGAAATATTTGGGACAGCAATTTTTTCTACTTCTATGCCTGTTGGAGGAAATACATGTTACAAGACAAGTCAATGAATGTTTTCAGGTATTAAAATGTTTGCAATATCCAAGAAATAACTGCTTAGAGAATAAGTGGCAAACAAATGGGAGTCTGATACAGAGCATTAGGTGAAGGAGTAGGAGGAAGAGGAGAGAATTATGCAAGAGGAATACATGATATCAGAAGATGTATTACAAAATTTCCTGCAAAAATTGCTCCTTCAGCTGGTACATCTAGCATGTTATTAAATCTTATATTACATAAACTGCTGCTCAACAAAACAACAACACATTAAATTACAGTACAATAAGTTTTGCTACAATCTTGCATTAATTTTACAATCAATGGCACTGCTACATCTGCACATAAAAATTTCCCCGAAGAAACCTTAACTGAAAGATAAAGTAACTTTTTCTCACAAATGAAACTGAAATAACAAATAATAAAGATGCAAGTGTAAGAGAGGAAGGCAGATAATTAAGCATTTGACTCTAATACATAGCTAAATATGGCTTTCACTGCTTGAAGATTCATTTGTTAAAACAATACAACAGAACAATTCAACAACCATTACATTACAAAATACCCTGACGGGTGCCAGATTGTGTCAAAGTTGTCATACAGTTCAAAGACAAAGTTATCCATGTCTTCATCCAGCACCACACCATTAAGTCATATGGGTGAGAGGTGATACAGTTAACACATGGTACCCTCAGCACTGGACACAGGTGACCAGTTGGCTTCATACCCTAACCACTTCACCTCCACTGCTGTTTTATTCTCAGTTAAAACCATAAGTTCCTTAGCTTAAAGGGGGGGGGGCATAATAATAACACAGCAAGGAGTAAACTAGTTTTTTAAAGCACTAAGCCCCACTGTACACAGAGGGAACTTTGCAACCAGGGGAGCACAAACCCCAGGTGCTTTGTCACCTGGGCAACTAAATTTTGTGCTGTGGTGCCCTACTTTAAGCATAATTAATTGCATTTCTTCCCCTTACAAACAAAAATGTGTCAGAATGCACTGAGCAGAAAGCACAAATAGCAGTGACATTTGCAGGTCACTCTAGAACTGTGGGTCCTCAATATGTAACTTGCTTCATGCCACCCTTCCAGTGCCTATAATTTGGAGGTGGCTCTTTGGTCTTTTGGAAAATTTGTGGGCCCCTGCTTACAATGTAAGCAACTGTGCCATGGTGATGATTTAAGTAAATGTGATTTTTTCAAGTCCTGTACTAAAGCAAGCTCTCTTATAAAATCCTGAAGTACAAATAAACCTATGCTAACACTTGCTGTACATTTCTTATCACCTACTCTTGACATCTGCAATACACACACATTCCAGAAACGCTGAACTTAATCAAGCCTTCTGCATCACAAACTGAATGAAGAGACATATATAAAATAAGTGGTACATGCTCATTTGCCCAGACTAGAACCAAATCACTAAACATAATAATAATAATAATACATTCTTTTATGTACAACATTCCTATAACTTTACAAAACAATCTTCTATAAGAATCTTGATTTGTCCAACAAAATTAGAAATCATTAAAGCTCTGATACCTACCACTCTTGATAGCTATTACCTGAATATCTACTTACAAACAGACTGCTTCAGACAGAACTTCCAATTGCCTTATCTGGAGTTTATCTGTGATTAATCAATTAAACCCAGCAGCTCATCTTGATGCACATTTTCCCCCCTTCCCAGTCCTATCGCAAAGGCAGATTTATAATCTGTTTGAATGCCAATATACATTCAGTTCATCTGCCATACAGAGTAAAGCTAGAACTAAGAAAACTAGTGAAAAATGCAGTTCCTTCCATATTTTGTCCGGATTTGAATATGTATTCTGTTTGTCAAACTCATTCTAAAGATTTCAAATTATGGAAAATTAAAGATTTTTCTGTAATTCTGTATTTGAAGATACACTCAGCCATTCATGGTTTGCAGGTATATGATGTCTACAATATACACTGAAATTAAAATATTAATATACTGCAGTATTCAGACACAAACCGTGTGTGTGAAACAAACACAGCACATTTTGTAGCAATAAAATTCACGTACTAAAGAACAAAGTAATAGCACAGCACAGAAACTAGAATTTTAGGCAGAGTAAGACAGCACAAATTGGAGCATATTTTTTTGACATCAATATCCTACTCTCCTGTAATCATCATATTTGTGGTCATACATGGAAATATGCCTATACAGCAAACCTGTAGTCCAGTCTTGACCAAGTATTCATCAATGCAACTTCTTAAGTTGTTATTTTCAGATAACATATTCCTCCAGTGACAAAACAGCAATGGACTGCATTCCATGACCCTATAAAAATTCCGCAGAATATCTTGCTGCAAAGACATCAATTATTTTTCAGTTAAAAAACAAACAACTGTCATTATTTTTAAAGCAGTTCTATAACTTATTCATACTACAGCAGGTCACTTAGTCTACCAATGACATTTGAAATCAGCAGCACTTTTACTTGCATATCCAGTTCACGTTTATTTTAAACACTTTGTCAGGCGACAGATACATGTCTCCACATTGTAAAATACCAATGTGCACTCATTAGGCAAGAACACATCGTATATGCATTCTAAAAGCTAGCATTTAAACAACTAAAATGAGTTGTAATTATGCCATTCAATTACTCATGATATTACATTATATTACACTAGTAAACCGAAATAGGGAAAAAATCCAATGAAAATCTAACCCACAACAACTACAACTATCAACAATTCTAAAAAGGATACTTGCTTGGCTGAAAATCATTCAGTGTATTGGAACATTCTGCACAGCTAGATACCAAATGAACCAACCAAAACACTACAGTACTGACCTTGTGAAAAAAGAAAACAATTAAAAATATATACAATTTCATAACCTTTGGAACATGTAAAAACCATGTAACATGATACTATGTTCAGAAAATACACATCAAGTCTATCCAACAAATGAAGGGGTGGTTACTTGCTGCATATGTGGTACTGACACAGAAAGTCTGAGCCACAAGTGCAGATACCAGTAAAAAAAAAGTAAACCTCACAAAATATATTATTATTATCCATAAACAGATATACAGAACTATGACTACATACTTAAATGTAGAAGTATATTAGAAGACCCATTATTTACTGACACCATACTGCACAAACTTACAGCTGTATAGTACAAGTTAGTTTCACAGATGTTAACAGTCATCTAAGTATATGTACGAATTAGCTACAATGACTGTACCTGTGATGTTACCAACATCTAAACCATCACATATAAATGTATGTCCTATATTCCCTTGCCTGCAGTAGGTTCTGCTGTGTACATCACCTTATCTTAACAGAAACTCATGACAATGCAGTAACTAGGGCAACAACACTGCCTTCCTTACTCCTGAATACATCTACATGAAATCAGGTTACATTTAAAAATAATGCTGCAAGATTATTACAAAATTTCCTTACAGATATACTATGCATATTCTCCAAAAAATAATATATTTTGACTTTCATATGAAATCTGAATGTATCATGTGAATATGGAAGCTAAGGCTCCCTTCTCGACCACTTCCTTTTAGGTGGTCACCAGATACAGGTGACTTGGCCTGGACAAGTGGTGTTGCCCCAAGGTAATGTGCGAGTACTGTGCTCCAGCCCACGTGACAATGGGGCACTGTTATGCATCTCTGGCAAGTTCCCACTGTACATAGCAGCCCTATTCATGTGGGGGGGGCCCTGGTAATGGTCTATAAAAATGTCCCTAGTTACTCCTGGGATGAATTGAAGACATTCACAAACCTTCAGGAGAGGTAACTTTAGTAGTCTCTGAACATAATTCACAACTGTCTGCCTCCATACTTCGGGTTTGGCAAAGCTGAGTGAGGGAGTACAGGCGTGAACCTGAAGTTAAACCTTGCTGGAAACATCTGTGTGTAACAATGCATACACCTGTTTTGTTGTTCCTATTGTTATACAATTAGTACAGACTCCATTTCATATGGGTCAATGAATGAAAATAAACACAAAGTACAGCAATGGATAATCAGGGCATCAAATACTTGCAATGCCTACTTCTCACCCTTAATGGCAACTGATGTCCTTTGTGGGCTTGGTTCAGGAGCAGAGAACTGTGTGCGGAACAGGGCGAAACTCTTTGGCAATCTAGGTACTGAAATTTCCTTCTCAAGATCAGCTTCTTCACTGAAGTCACCTGCATCAATATTCAACAACCTTCCTCCATGAAACTGCGTCAGCTCCATGAGGTCTGAAAGAAGGCAAAGAATAAAAAACAAAAATGGAAATGGATACACAAAGGTGGTTAAATCAAGGATGAGGGTTAGGTGGAAAAACATTCAAATTATATAACACATAGAAGTTACAAAACAAAATTTATGATTTTGTCAAAGAGAAGTAAAATCTGATTGTTTCTTTGGCTAAAACATTCAAAACTAATTATGATGATGCTATCATTTCAACATTTATCTGTTGATATGACCACATCTTCTGACATTATTACTGATTCCTGTTCTTCCTATATGATTCTTCAGCTACTAGAGACAGAAACGCCTTCCTCCTAGACTCAATGTAACACACACTTCATTTCACTTATTACATATCCATATTGTTACACATGTAACACTGGACTTGTATAACCATACATTACAAAAATACAATATATATATATATATATATACACACAAGCAATCTCAAACTATTACAATCATAAATTAGTTATCCATATGGTGTAATACAACAATAATTTTGTAAAACAGTCAAATACAATAGTGAAACATACACACACACATATCACCTGCAGTACTGACAGCTATAAATCAAACCTGCCTACAATACTATCCACATATTCAAGCAACAGAGATAACACCACAACACTACAGCCAAAAAGGATGCTTGCCAGTACCAGATATAGTGGCAACAACTTCACAGTTCCCAAGTTTATTTTGTCACTGGAGATCCATGACTTGACTAAATTGCCCTGCTGCTGTTGTGTAGTTTGCAGTTCATCATACAGGGATGGTACATCAACCGGACTGCAAGCCACTGTTCCTGCAGTTCTGATCCTGATGGTTTCACTACAGACACAGGAATGAGTCTGCCCCTACTGCCTCTGAGGTTATCATCATCAAGTATCATCTGCCACAGACTGCATCAAGGAATTAGCTTCTCTCATAATCATTCCAAGAAGGAAAGGTCAAAGGCTCTCTTTGTTTCATGTTTCAGTCCTCAGGTAATGGCTGATGATGTTTTTAAAGGAGCAAGTAAGCCTCAAAAAGTTGGGCTTCAGCACACATAAAACTCAGTTAATATACATGCTTTCATGTTTCAGCTACTGAAGATGAGTTTCCACCAGTTATTAATACTGGCTTATCATCATTGCTGTAATGCTCCTTACTACAGCAAATTCACTTTTGAAGAGGTTTGGTCTTCTAGCATACCTGTTAAAATTATCAATGCAGGAGTTTCCACTGCTGCCAATATATTTCCCCAGCACTACAATGAAAAGTCCTGTTAGGACCAGGGAGGTGTAATGGGAAAGATCCAAACACTTAATGCATTACATCCGGCAACAGCTGTGCCAGTGATTCAGATCCATCACATCTAGTTAAGTTTTGGTCACAATGGAATGGAAAATGTACATGGTCCATGGATGATTTAAAGTGCTTGTTTATACTATCCTTGGTTTTGCTATTGTGTCACACCAACTGAATCATTCTTGTAACACCATACACTTAATGTAGGGTATAATATTCTGGGCACAAACTTATGTGTCTTATAATCCCACAGGGCACTATTTTTACTGGGGCAATTCTCTTTTAATGGTACTGTTTCTTACAGTCTGTCATGTTCCATTATTTAGAGGATTTGTTTTCACTGCCTAAGACTGTGTCAACAAAAATTACACAGAACTCACGCCTGAAAAAAATATTTCCTTCTTACAATATAATCACAATAACTGTATGAATGATAGTGGATCACACATCTAACATACCACTATCACAAATCTTGTTTACAAACTACAAGCAAAAGACACCACTTGGGACACCTAGTCACGTCTCGTGTAACAATGAAATGATCTTCTGGAATTGGTTACAAAGCTGTCAGGTGGATTACATCTGTTCCAGTAGCATCAAATTGTACACTTTTCTGACAACAGTGATCAATTTTCAGTTCCACAACAATGAAGAAACACTACATCAGCTGAAGAACTGTGACTTGTGTAAAATACTGCATCCACATTTATGACATTTTATTTCAAATCAGATTTTTCTTACAAATACACATGAGGCTATATTGCATATTTCATATTTCACAAAACCTTGTAATTACAAACACACTCACCAGATTCCAAATCCCCATCTTGTTCCATAAAGAAGGAAGCTTTCATCAGTTGAACTTTGTGTGTTGGTGATCCAACTTCCCTCGCCAACTGCACTGTTGGGCTCTGCTGCATTTTTTCCAATTCCTCATCTGAGAAAATTATATCACGGGAAACTTTTAACACACATTTTAACAATTCTGCACAAAGTTTTCAGAACAGAGTATACAAAGATGATGGGGTCAATAAAACAAAAAGCAACTATTTTGAATGATACTGAATGTCCTGGGAATGCTTCACTTCAGTTTGGTAAGAACTTAAAATTAATATAATGGAAGGTGTTCCACTCAGGATCACATTACTTCAATTCACAAACTACCATTACCATATATTCCTGTTTGCTTTCGGATACCCTCTTCCATATCCTGATCATCCTCCAACAGCACAGGCACCAGACCACGACGATGACCTATGTCACTGGACACTAACCCATTTGACAAACCAAGTGATATCTGAAATGTAAGTAAACTTAACTATTCTATCTGACAGGTAACATAATATCACTAACCACCACTTAATGCTCCCAAGTTACATGGATGTATTGCGATGCACCATTAAAATATTTACGTTTTCACCTCCAGTTTCTTGCACAGAATGTATAAATGTGACACATGAATGCAAAACAACTGGTTAAAATATATGCCCACTAGCAACTGTTGTCATTAGTGAGACACATTCAAAAACAGGATGTAAGGATGTTAACCAAATTCAACTGGCAGAGGCAATGAATCTCAATTTCCATAGTCAATACATCAACCAACAAATGCACCTAACAAAGCGCATATTATAACAAGTACCAAACTCCTACAATAATTGCAAGAATATGCACAGTATGAGTAACATAAAATTCTCAAGTTCTATAGTCTTTTGAACATCGAAGTGGCAATCCCCCCTCCATACAGTATGTTACTTCCCTCTGCACTGACCTCTGTGGCAAGCAACTGCTGTTCAGTTTTCTTTTGTTGCTCTTTCTGTTGTTTTTCTTCTTGCCGATGTACAGTAGGCTTGAACTTCTTGACATCAGAAACTGGTATGTCTTCTTCATCTGAATCACTTAAGCCATATTTGGAGAAGTGGTCAACCTAGCAATAATGATTAGTGAAAAGAAATGCATTAAAATGCAATAAAGGATATGTAATAGATATAAAAAATAAAGTTTGGCATAATAAAGTTTAGTTTACTTCTTCTTCCAAAGTCCTCACTTCCTTCCTTCAAGGACAAACCACTAAGCTTTATATCAACAATTACCGAACACCACATTGCAAAATGTCACTCATGATTCCAACGCACAATTTCTTCCATACAAGACTTACTAGCAGCCATTTAAACAACTACCACTGAACTGCACATCCTAAAAAGTTTCTTTGACCCTACACATCCTTCTTCCCTGATAACTCAGTGCACAGCCTGAAGTGTGCATAAAATATAAGTTACATTTATTGAACATAATCATTACAGAGATAAGTGCATTTGCGAAGCAGAACTGTTCAACATGAAAATATAAGATACTCCCATGCCTGCACAGAAAAGTCTGTATTGCAACGGGAGGAACAACTACTGTTGTTCAATGTTGTGTTTTGTGTGACCATTCACATCTTACATTCACATTCACAGCAGATAAGCATGTATGCTACTCCAGAAGCATACATGATGAAAAGCAACACAGTTCTGTCTTTGATAACCACTACCTAACATCCTGCTTAATGACTGTGGCAGATCTCAATGTCATATCTGACCCAATGCTTTTCACATGGAGGAAAGAGTGGAAATGGAAATTTCCTGAACTGAAACTCATAAATGCAACAACACAATAAACAATATTTCTGACATTTTCTTTCCTAAAACAAACAGCTTTTGAGTTTACAATTATCACCACAATTATCAGTTTCCAGCTTACACAATATGATGACAGATGAATGGATCCTGTACACTACAGACTTCACAGAAATATTCTTGGCCCCTTGGTTGGAATGTGTAAAAGGTAGAATGAAATGAGATTACAGGTTCATTACAGGAAATCAGAACACCAGGATCAACTGCCAGAACATCTATGAGGAACAATTTGTTTCATGACTTGCAAGGGCATACAATGGTAGATAGAACTGTACTTCTTTAAACAACCACAAACACATCAGGTGCGGACCAGGACAGCAATTCGCTATGGGCTGGACACTCTGGGGATCAAATCCCCTTGCAGACGAGATTTTTCCCTACTAGTCCAGAGTAGCCTTGGGGCCTACCCAACCTCCAATACAATTGGTACTGGGTCATCTCTGGGGGTAAAGTGGCCAGCATGTGCCATTAACCACCCACCCCCATTTAACACTCAGGGTAAAGGAGCAGAGAAATACCTCTACTCCCTCTCTGTGCCTACATGCCCTTACCTTTACCTCTACTACCATCTCAGGTACTCACTTTGAACACCCAGGAACCAGTCTGTGGCCGATACTCTAAGAAACGTGTATGCAGCTTTGCACAAACTCGACGTAACTTTCCTTCATAGTCCATCTGTTTCAGTCGCTCTGTATCTGTGATTGGAGTGTGAGTAGTCTTATCCATCGGCCAAACTCGGTCCAAAGTCACCTGTGCTCGGCGGTTTAGCCCACACCCCACTGGAGGCTTCTTATCATCATCAGGATACAACATAACTTCCTTGTGACGGAAGTGTACTGTAATAAAACAAACAGCAATAATGCAAATATAACTGAACAATGAACTCAAATTTGTCATGAGATGAATAATAAGATTTCCATGTAGTTATAATTAAACATAAGCTGCATCATCTGCTGCTCATAAGAACTGCTGATAATGCGTATCAACAATCACCTTGTTTCCGTATCTCCAATAAACCCAATATCTGACCACAAAACTTTCATTAGCATTATTAATATAAATGTTTTATGAAATATAACTGATGAAATAAATATTTAATACAGATAAATGTTCAGTGCTGGTAATAATAAGTTAAATCAGCAATCGCAAACAAAGTAAACAAGTAGAAACTCTTAAATTTCACTGTTTCACCGTGCAGTTTGATTCATTAAGCTTTATTCACACCAACTCATGCACTTTTCTCACACAGATATGTATGGGTGTTTTAAATTAATTAGAAGCACTTAAAACACTTTAGGAAGCACTCCAACATGTTTCGATCTTCTATGAGATCATCTTCAGGGAGTTTTTATTTATTTCCTTGTTGATGTTGCT
>JGI24700J35501_10929962_pt1 | contig 10807 bp, 11 predicted proteins | sample TergutTh196P1_FD_35501 | JGI IMG/M metagenome (IMG submission 35501) | reverse complement strand
CCTCCTCTTTATCGTGTTTAAAACCGTGGGGGCTTTGCCCCCACACCCCCACCAGGGCGCGCCCTGGACTGCACATTTTTTGGTTTTTTACTGGACTTCGAAACTGTAGAGTTGCGGTGTTTTGTAACGCCCGTTTTGTAACGCCCGAACGGTGTCTCAAGTCTCTTGTGAAAAACCGAATCTCTTAATAATGATTATATGTAACGGCGTGCCGTCTGTCAATAGCAGTTTCATCAAATATAAAATTTGCATACACACCCCAAAATATGGTATTGTAATATTGGAATGGGAGGTTAGAGTATAATGGATTTTGTGGAGAGTACAATTTTACATCAGGCGGCATCGGTAACTGTGATGGACGTAAATACTGGTTTTGTAATATATGAATATGCACAGCATGAATTGAGATACCCCGCTAGTATAACGAAAATAATGACGGCGTTAATCGTAATAGAAGAGGTCGAGGATTTAGAGGAGCAGATGATATTTTCTGAAGAGTCTATCCTTATGTTGCCCTATTATGCGAGCCGTTTGTGGGCTTTGCCAGGCGATGAATTGACCGTGTATGAGGCTTTGTATGCACTTATGCTCCCTTCGGGCAACGATGCAGCCAACGCCCTAGCGGAACATATTGCGGGTAGTGTAGATGATTTTGTGGTTATGATGAACCAACGGGCAAATGAGATTGGAGCTTTAAATACTCAATTTATCAATCCTAGCGGATTGCCTGGCGAACCGCAGAATACAACATCATACGATATGGCTCTTATAATGCGTGAAGCCCTAACGCACCCTGTATTTACACGTATAATTTCCACCGCAGAATACGCTTTGCCGCCCATGCAGAATTTTTCTGAGGGGCGTAACATATGGAATACGAATCAGCTGATTCGACAGGGACAGCATTTTAACCCTTTGGTAGTAGGGGGCAAAACAGGGTTTACGAATGCGGCTCAACATACACTCGTGTCATACGCTGTATACGGCGAACACGAGGTTATAATATCGGTGCTGTTTGCTCCGCAACACGCCACTTTTTCGGATACAACAGCAATTTTGGACTATATACTGGAAATACCCGTACAAACCGTTTTCGACCCCACGGAACAAAGCTGGGAAATACCCGTTATGCAAGCTTTCGGCTATGAATTTTCGGAAGAAGGAGGGGTAGAAATAGGGATAGTAACCGCACAGACAAATCAGCATATAAGATTGCCGCTCCCGCAAGACGCAGCCCCTATTAGAGAGGTGCTGAATCTCCCTGTTTTTTTAAGTCCGCCAGTGCGAGTGGGCGATATTTTGGGGAGTATTTCTATATATAGCGGCGATAACCTAATAGACAGCCTCCCCATCATATCTACAAACTCTGTCTTGCCGCAGATTGCAACAATGCCGATTATGCCGACCGCCACCGTCAACACCGTTACCGATGTTGAGCAGATGGGCGGAAATTCATTGAATATCCTCATATATGCAGTAAGTGCGGTATTTGTAGCCCTTTTAGTTGTGATACTATTGATAAACCGCCAGATGAAAATCGAACAAAAACGCAGACGGAGGGCTGCACGCATACGGCGTAATAATCGATACAGTCGTTTTAACTGAAATTGGCAGCCACTAGAACTAGCACAAAAAATACGCCGATTCCCGCACACATACCTCTAAACCCTAAATCCAACCTGTTTTGCAGACCGAGATTACCCACTCTGTCTCTAATTATGCGGCTATGCAACAGATAGCCAACCCCCAAACTTGCGGCAAAGATGGCTGATTTTTCTAAGTAACCCATCAAATCTATTGTGATATGCACATCTAGCAGGCTTCTCAGAATAGATTGCCCAAATACCCCAAAAATGAGGCATAAAGCACCCAAAACAGCCAAAGCGGAATATTTGAACAAATCCCTCTCGGGCGTTACTTCTCCAGCGGGGACACCTTTAAAGATAGTGGAAAATTTTATAAATACCATTATCGTGCCCAAATTGATGACCACCATGATGGCGTTTAATATCGGGTCAATATCATACATCAAAAAATATTTTGAAATACTCCCGTTAAATGCGGGCATTCCGATTATGCCTAAAATAGCGAAAATGATAACAATCCCCACAAAGGGCATTTTTTTCAACACGCCCTGTATCTTGTATATATCTTTTGTGCCGTAAGAATAGGCTATTACGCCCACCCCTAAGAAGAGTGCCGCCTTAAATATGGCATGGTTTACCATATGGTAGATACTTCCGATGCTGTTATATTCGCCTCCTATGCTAAATCCCGCAATAATAAGCCCGACCTGTGCCATTGTACTATATGCCAATATCCTTTTAATATTGCGTTCGGAGAGTGCTAAAATGATGCCAACTACCGCCGTAGCTAGCCCAATGACCAAAAACAGGGTGCTAGAGCTAACCTCATAGAATACGTCCTGAAAGCGAACGAACAGATATACGCCCGTCTTTATATGCAGCCCCGACAGCACAGCCGAAACACCAGGGGATGCGCCTGGAGTGCTATGAGCCTTTGGTAGCCAGCTAAATAGCGGCAACAATGCACATTTTAGAGCGATGAAACTCATAATAAGTGCATAGGGCAAAATCAGTTGCGATGGATCTAGTTCTCTTGCAGCCACTGCTATGGATTGCATTTCGAGAACGCCCAGACTGCGGTATAAATAGCCTATTCCAAACAGATAGAACTGTATGCCCGCAAAGCCTATCATCAAATAGACAAGCCCATCGTACATGGAACGCTTTTTTTGGTTAAACAGTATCATTACTGTAACCGTCAATGTTGCAACCTCCATAAGCACAAATACATTAAAGAAGTCGCTGGTCAAAAAGAGTCCCAATATCATGCTTTGCCACACAAAAAACAGCAGCCCAAACAACCGTCCTGGATTATCCTTAAAGTTATAAATATCAACGACAAGAAACATAAAGGTTGTAAGCATGATGAACACGCCCGACAGCGTATCCGCCCTCAAGACGACACCCAAACTATCTTCATACAGCCCAACCGTCTCTACTATCGTTCCGTACAGGTTAATCTGATAAAGCAGATAGAGGCTTGCACCGAACAATGCAAATTTAAACAGCACAGCAATAATCTTTGCCAATCTCTCAAAAGGAAAGAGATACAAGAATATCGCAACAACCAGCGGTACTATCACAAAATATGTAAGCATAAAATCCTCACTTTTTATACAGATATTTTTTTCAAACCGTGGGGGCTTTGCCCCCACACCCCCACCAGGGCGCGCCCTGGACTGCACATTTTTGGGGATTTTTATTAGGCGCTAAAAGTTTTAATGTTTTAACTCGCTTATTTACGTTATGTTTAATTTAAAATCCCAAAGTTAGAGTTCCACGGTTTTAGTCTCTATTCGTCGGCAAATTCTTCTTTGTTTTTGCGAGCGGCTACCTCCCAGTTTGCCGTGCCGTGTTTTCTAAAGAGGGTGATAAACACAATGATATTTACGGCTGTGCCGGTTAGTCCGATTACAACGGCTGTAATCATAAGTGCCTGCGGAAGAGGATCTGCCATATTGTAGATGTCAGGTTCGCCGCCTATTGGCGGCAAAATTCCCACATGGTAGCCTATGGATAAAAAGAACATTATCACAGCCGTTTCCAAAATAATGATAAACACGATGGATTTTACGATGTTCGTTGTGGTAATGACCCCGTAAAATCCGATGAAAAACATGGCTATAATAAGTATCTCGATAGTTTCAATGCCCATAATATCCGTAATGCCCATAATTACACCTCGTCATTTTCTACTACAATGTACCTATAAAACAGGATAATGAAACCGCACGCCACCTTAAGTGCAATAAGAATGTTCATAACCAGCATATATCCAATTCGGAAAGGGGCTAGCAGATGTTCTGGCAGTAGCAAAAACACACCGCCCAAAAATACCACGGACACCGCAAATAATGTTATCGCCACAAAGATGATTTCCTCCATACGTGCCAGTTTATGGATAGATAGGTCGTTTATGTTGTAAATCATATATCTGCATATGAAGAAGGAAGCGATTGCCAATCCGCCTTGAAAGCCGCCGCCAGGCGACAGATGCCCGTTCAAGACCAAATATATGCCAAAGAGCAGTAAAAGTGGGCAAATTATCTGTATAGCGTAAACAGCCAGACCGTTATCCTGCACCTCTCTTAATGTTTCCGTCTTGCCCGTCTCCAAATTATGTGCCGACAGATGTATTGCTGCAACCACGCTAATTACAACAACTAGGGCTTCAAATAATGTATCATAGACCCTGTATATCAAGTAGATTGCGGTTACAGGATTTTCGCCGCCGACATTGTCGATAAAGTTAAGCAAATACAAATCTTTCAGATAGGTATTAACTTCACCCGTCGGGCGAAAATATAGAAACACAGCAAAAAGCCCCACACTAAAAAGCAGGGGCAAAACGGGTATCTTTCTCAAACTTTCACCCAGTTGTTCGTCTGCAAAGCTAAAGTATTTTTCAAAGCACACGATAAAAAATATGGTAATAAAAATACTAGCCACGGCCTCCGCCATAGCAACATCGGGGGCTCCCAACAGCATATAGCAAATTGCAACAGCCAAAGAGTAGACAGCGAGGTAGATGATGATACGTGCTATTCTCCGTTCTATTATAACCAAGATGGCGGAAACAATCGAAATTAGCAAAAATACCTGTGTCATTTTTTATCATCCTTTATCTTTTTTTCTTCATAGCCGCTTAAATGGGCTGATCTAACCAAAATGTGTGATACTAGCGGGTTGAATATCAATATGACAACAGCCAACAACACTAATTTGGCGGTAAAAAAGGTAAATCCATGCCGTATGGCGAGCCCAATAATAATTGTAAAAGCTCCAACGGTATCTGTTTTGGAAGAAGCAAGCACCCTAGTATAAAAAGTGTCAAATCTAATCATGCCCACAACACCAAACACCATAAAGATAATTCCCGCACCGATAACAATATTGCCAATTATCTCCTGCAAATCTACTCCTCCTTTTTTTTGTTTCGTTCAGACAAGAAAAGGGCGATAAATATGACGGTTATAAAACCAAACAGGGCATATATTATAGCGAAATCCAACAGAATCAAGATACCGCTAGCCGACGCAAAGAGTATAATCAACATTATAATTTTTGCCGATATAATGCTCATGGCAAGCAAGCGATCCCAAATGGTAGGCCCTCGTATCACAAACACCATATATATAAACAAAAAAACCAACATTATCCACACAAAAGACATCTCTTATTCTCCTTAAAACCGTGGGAATCTGCCCCACACCTGGCACCAGACCGTCTGGCCGCTGGGAGCGTACCCCCAGACCCGCATTTTTGATAGTCATTTTATTAAATTACTTGCTGGCGAGGGCTAGATTTCCTTTTCTATTTGGTTATATATAGAGGTCGCAATCTTTTCAGCCTCATCGAATATGGCTTGACCTTTTGTGCGATACTTATCCGTAAAATCGGTGTCGTTTATAGAGGAGATATTTATGCGGACATTCAGCCAAGCTCCTTTTACTGCCGTTGAGAGCATTAGTGCAGACACACCCAAATCAGATGCGGCGTTTGTGTTGGATTTGCCCAATATAGACTCCGCCAATTTTAATGCGGACAGCCCAAGCTCCATTACCTCGTAAGGCACTAAAGAAGCGGCTTTCAAGGCATTTTGCATGGCGGCTTTTCGAGCCTCTTTCTGCTCATCGGTGTCCTTTGGCATAGCAAACACTGCCGTAACACCGTCAAAAGCCTTGGAATCCTCAGCTATTTTGCTGTTAAGATCCGTTTTTAGCCTAGTGGCTTCAGCCATTACTTCCTGCATCAATTCGTTGTGCTCGGCATATTTTTTCTTGCCAGTCGTAAGGGCAGCCACCATATTAACCAATGCCGCACCCAATGTTCCCGCCAAAGCAGAGGCAGAGCCGCCTCCAGGCGTTGGCGAACTACCTGCCAAATCTTCGACAAATTTATTTAATTCCATAATCTTCTCCTTCTAAAATATTTAAAACCGTGGGGGCTATTTCGTCAACCCCCCCACACCCCCACCAGGACGCGCCCTGGACTGCATATTTTTTGGGTTGCTACAAAGAAAGTAGCTTGCCATTTTTTACAACTTTGTGAACCTGATTATTGCCGTATCTGTAGAAAAGAAATTCCAGATTGGGGCAATCCCATATGACTAGATCTGCATCCTTTTGAAGCTCTATAGACCCCTTAGTACCCTCACGGTTGATGGCTTTAGCGGCATTTATAGTGGCGGCGGTCAAAGCCTCTTCGGGAGATAAACCCATCCTTAGACAGGCTAGGTTGAGGGCGACTTGCAGATTGTAATTGGGGCTGGAGCCAGGATTAAAATCGGATGCTATTGCCACTGTAATCCCCATGTCTAGCATCGCCCTTGCTCTAGCGTAATTTTTGTTTAGATAAAAACTAGTTGCGGGCAAAAGAACCGCTATAGTGCCAGCCCTTGCCATCGCTTGCAACCCATCGTTGTCCGCCTCTATAAGATGTTCGGCTGATTTTGCATTTACCTTTGCCGCAAGTGCCGCACCGCCCATGGGTACAACCTCGTCTGCGTGTATCTTAAGCCCAAAACCCTTTTCGGCTGCCGCTTCTAAAATGGTCTGCGATGTCTTTATATCAAAGACAGAATCTTCGCAAAAAATATCGCAAAATTCAGCCAAATTTTCATCCGCTACGGCTGGAAGCAGCTCGTCCGTAAGCAGCCTTGTGTACTCTGAAGGGTTGGTCTTATATTCTTTGGGCACGGCATGAGCTCCCATGAAAGTTGAAACCAAATCGTATCTCTCTTGCAATTTTTTTATGACTTTTAGCTGTTTAAGCTCGGTTTCCAAATCAAGCCCATAGCCAGATTTCGCCTCCACCGTCGTTGTGCCGTGAAATAACATACAGCTTAAAAAATAGTCGGATTTTTCGTATAGCTCGTTAAAATCAGTATTGCGGGTCGCCTCCACCGTCGAGAGTATCCCCCCGCCAGCCCTCAATATGTCAAGATACAAAACCCCTGCCAGTTTTTTAGAAAATTCGTGTTCACGAAAACCACCAAAAACCAAGTGAGTATGGCAATCTACAAGCCCAGGCGTTACAAGTCTGCCCTCTGCATTTATAGTCTGGGCGGCATCCTCTTCACTTGCACCGATATAGGCTATTTTCCCGTCTTTTACCCCTATGCTGTAGTCCTTCTCGTTCATAAATGCCGAATCGTTCGCAAGCGGCGTTACAACATTCGCATTTTTTATAAGCAAATCCAACATTATAATATATGATTCTCCAAAATCTGTTTACTATAGTCCAAATTTTCTAGTTGCAAATAGTATTCGGCACAGTCAATCAAAGCCTTGGCGGGAGAAAGACCGATAAGTTCCGTGCCTACAACGTGTACGCCGTATCGTTTACATTCGGCTTTTATAAGCTCTACTGCTCGATACAGCGGTGTGCCGCTATAGTTGACCATGTTCATCGATACTTGAGCTATGTCCCTGTCTTCAAGCATAACGCCGATAGCCTTGCAATATTTCAAGCCGCCGCCCGAGCCTCGCACAATTTTAGCTATACTGTTGGCGATTTCAATATCGGATGTGGAAAGATTGACATTAAACGCAATCAGAGGCATCCTAGCCCCCACCGCTACGACCCCCGCCGTGGGATGTGGTGCGGAATCCCCAAAATCAGGAGCCCATTCGGGCTTTTGCAATTTTTCCGCCATGCCTTCAAATTGCCCTTTTCTGATAGTCGCTAGATTCTGCCGATTTGTTCGTTGTGCAGAACTTTCATATAGAAAAACGGGGATTTTTAGAGTATTTGCAATACTCTCGCCCACCTTTTTGGAAAGTGTTACACATTCGTCCATGGTTATATCCTTTAGAGGTACGAACGGAATTACGTCAACAGCCCCCATTCTCGGGTGTTCGCCTGTGTGTTTGGTTAAATCTATATGTTCGGCAGCATACTGTACAAGTGCAATAACAGCCCTTTCAATCCCCTCGGGCGAACCCACCATGGTGGCGACAGCCCTATTATGGCTTTCGTCAGCCGAAAAATCTACAAGTGTTACCCCTGCTTCGCCACTTGCGATTTTTTTAATCCCATCCAAAACGGATTGGTTGCGTCCTTCGCTAAAATTGGGCACGCATTGGATTAATTTTGTCAAAATATACCTCCCCTTTCATCGGTAACAAACTTTTTATGATTATAACACATAAAATCTTCCGAATCAATAGCGTTTCAAGTATTTTTTTCAGTCTCCGTAAATTGTAATAAAAATGTAATAGTTCTAGGTCTTATTAATTCCACCCTTTTTGTGTTATAATAGATGTGGTGGGCGATTTTTGTTTTTGGACTTAAATCGGATGAGGTGCGGGGCGGTTTTATGACATCTTTAATATTGAGAGGGGGAATAGTGTGGAAACGGCAACTACAAGTGTAACGATAAAAAATACGGCGAAAGCTGTCAAAAGCGGCAACTTAGATGTTTTTAGCACCCCTATGATGATAGCTTTAATGGAAGAAGCGGCGTGCAAAGCGATAATTCCGCTGCTTGAAGAGGGTCAAACTTCTGTGGGAGTGGCAATAGCTGTGGAACATACAGCTGCAAGCCCTATAGGAGCAAAGATTACCGCTACGGCTCACATAACCGCCACTGACAAACGTAAGGTAATTTTTGAATTGGCGGCACATGACGATGCAAATCCTATAGGCAAGGGTACGCACACCCGTTATATCGTTGATACGGAAGCGTTTATGAACAGATTGTATTCGCCCGATAAAAGCTGATGCTTATTACTTGTTCAAAGCTAGGGAAGTCCTTTGGTGTGGATGAAATTTTAACCGATGTGTCATTTATATTGGAGGAACGTGAAAAAGCGGCTCTTGTTGGTGTGAATGGTGCTGGCAAAACTAGTGTCTTTCGTATGCTTACTGGAGAATGGCAGCCCGATAGCGGCAGTATTATGCGTTCGTCCGATTTAGAGATAGGCTATTTGCCGCAAATCGCTGAACTTACGGGCAATTTAACCCTGTATGAAGAGCTGGATTCATCGCTTTTGCATATACACGATATGGAAAGAGAGTTGCGTCGCTTAGAATTAAAAATGGCGGACGACTCGCTTGATTCAAAGACGACCACATTGCAGCATTACGCCAAACTATTAGAAGAATTCGAGGCAAAAAACGGCTATGAGGCATCCAGCAGGGTAAAGGGAGTGCTAAAGGGCTTGGGTTTTCCAGAAACCATGTGGACTCAGCCTGTTACTTCGCTTTCTGGAGGGCAACGTACACGAGTGGCTTTGGGAAAATTACTCTTGACTGCACCCGACTTGTTGCTTTTGGACGAACCCACCAACCATTTGGACTTGGAGAGTATGCTGTGGCTTGAAAATTATCTAAAAGACTACAAGAGTGCCGTCTTGATTATCTCGCACGATCGCTATTTTTTGGACAGAGTTACCACAAAAACAATCGAAATAGAGAACAAAAAATCTGCCGTATACAATGGCAACTACAGCTTTTATGCCAAACACAAGGCGATAAATCGAGAAAATGCACTGCGCATCTACCTCAATCAGCAAAAGGATATAAAGCGGCAACAGTCAATAATACGGGCATATCGAGCCAGAGCAACGGAAAAGAATTACATACGTGCAAAGAGTCGAGAGAAACTTCTGGACAAGATGGAAAAGGTTGACAAACCAGAGTCCCTTCCCGACCAAATGCGGCTGATACTTACCCCAAAATTTGAATCGGGCAACGATGTGTTAGAAGTCCACAATCTGCAAATGTCTTTTGGTACGAAAACCATATTCCAAAATGCCTGTTTCGAGCTTAAAAAGGGCGAAAAAGCTGCCCTTATCGGCCCGAATGGGGTTGGCAAAACCACTCTGCTAAAGATTTTAATGGGCAAATACCAGCAGAGCGGGCATATTAAAAAAGGGGTAAATTTAAGGATAGGTTACTATGAGCAGGAGCTGCAGAATCACAACCCTAACAACCAAATATTTGAAGAAATAGCCGATACGTATCCGCACCTGAAAAACCAAAATATTAGGGACGTGCTAGCCACTTTTCTGTTCACGGGCGATGATGTTTTTAAGCCTATATCCAAGCTATCGGGAGGCGAGCTGGGGCGATTGTCCCTAGCGAAAATTATGCTGGATGGATCTAATTTTTTAATCCTAGACGAGCCTACGAATCACTTGGATTTGTTCTCAAAAGAGGTTCTTGAGCAGGCGTTATGCAATTTTACGGGGACGATACTATATGTTTCACACGACAGATATTTTATAAACCGCACCGCCACAAAGATACTCGAAATGTCTTCTGAGGGTATTGTTGAATTTTTGGGCAATTATGACTACTATTTGGAAAAGAAAGCCGAAACACAGCAAAAATCCGAATTCGAGCAAGAAGCGGGAGATACCAAAAATGGCTACCAAGCAAAAAGAGAACAGGAACGTATTTCTCGCAAGGAAGAAACACGCCTAAAACGCCTTAAAAATGACATAACAAACCTAGAAGAGGCGATTGCCGAACTAGACAAAAAACTCCAACTAGACGAAATAGCCCGCAACGCCACAGAAGCCGCAAATATCTTCACAAAAAAAACCGAACTGGAAGACCAGCTAATAACCCTATACGCAGCCCTAGACTAAATCTAAAAATGACTACCCAATTAACATTTTCGGTGTTTCGTAGGGGCGGATAATATCTGCGAAAGCAAAAAATAAAATTTAAAGTTTGTCCACTTTTCAAAGTGGCGGGGGGCTGGGGGCTGG
>JGI24700J35501_10929961_pt1 | contig 10807 bp, 9 predicted proteins | sample TergutTh196P1_FD_35501 | JGI IMG/M metagenome (IMG submission 35501) | reverse complement strand
TTTTAACACAAGCGCACACTAGAATTGTTGAAAAGCAACTGAAATATTTATGGTACATAGCTGTACAGTCTTGCTCACAATGACCCAAAGAGCAACAGCCCCTTATTTTCAAGGACAAACATCACTGTTGAAGTACGGTATTTAGGATTTAAAATTTTCTTTGCGAAACAGGTAGTGAGATTACTGGTAAATGAACAATACAATGGTGCGTGAAATACGCGGAGCAAAAATAAATCCAAAATCATCTTTTAAAAATTAGGGTGCACAAAATACGCGGGGGCGGAAATTACACGAGCAAATACGGTATTTAACAAATTTTGTCAGTTGCTATGGTTAGTGATAATGATATATTAATGAGAGAGTGCGGGATATTGCCAGATTGATACTGAAAGTGGGAAACGGAAATTCTTGAACAAAAACCTACCACAGTGCCACTTTATCCACCATAAGTTCTGCGTGGACTGTCCTTAGATCAAAACTGGTCCTCAATGGTGATGTTCACATGCTGTGTAACTTACACTTCTAATGCACTTTCTTTTTTGGTGGCCTAGTTATCTGTTGTAAGGAACATATACTACTGAACCCCAGCATTTGGTTGTAAATCACAGTACCCTAGGGTGTAATAAGAAGGCTTTACCTTACTGTGTTTGTCTTGTGTTAAAGGTGTAATGTGGGCGTTAAATTACATCAGGACGATGTTTTCATTTTACTTTTGCACCCAGTTGCCTGTATATGTGAGAGCTTGTTCTGCTGCAGGCAACAAATGGTGATGCAGAATACCCAGCCTACATCGTATAATTGCCAGCCGCAGGGTGGTTTTGTACTCCATGAAGGCAAGTCTGGAGGTGGAGATGCTCGGTACCACAATGGCGATCACATTGGCATGCACCACAGTCTGGGTGTGAACCATATGTTGTATCCTTCATCAGGCAGTGCAGGCACGCCACAACACACATCATTCCAACTTCACTCTGAAGCAGGAGCCAGCCCCTATGGTTCTCGTAGTGCTGGTCCCACTCCTCCTCCGGCTTCCCCACAGCATCGCAGCTCAACCGTGCAGAGGTAAGGACAGCTGTAGCTGTTTAGTGCCACAATTTTGGTAACTGCGTATGTTGTATGTATGGTGTGTGGTTAAGTAAAGTTAGTGGGAGGCAACACTGTAGTAAGGGCAGCAGAAATGACACAGCTGTTGGCCGTTGAACTCAAGAAGGCGAAGAGAACAAGATGAAGTGTGACATTACTGTACTGACAACTGCACAGTATAGTTCTCAGGTTTACCACCTTAACAACTTGAGTCTTCCCGTTCATCTTCTTTACCCATCTGTGGGTAAAGGGGAACGCATAGCTGGATGAGCTAACATAGGCAAAATTTGAGGTTCTCCAACACTGTTGAAGATACAAGCCTTATGGAATGTGACACTGTGTCACTGGGAAAGTAGTTTGTAGCATTATGGAGGGTTACTGTTTCTTGATCCATATGAACATGGAGAACTACTTGGCCAGTGATATGTCACATCCCGGAAGACATGGATCTTGTGTGATGGATGTTATGGCAGTTCTGGTTGGTGGCACTGAACACATGATCCACGTATGTAACGATGTTTGGCGTTTTGCCACATGAAGAATTTTTGCTGTTTGACATTTGTTGACTTCCTGCAGGATTAGTCAACTAATGGGGGAGTCACCAGATGTAAAACAGCGTGGCATGCATCATCACAGCTTGGAGCCCCAGCAATCACAGAGTGAAATGACCCCAGACAAGAACAAGAGTCCAGGTGTAATGCATGCCCCCATTCCAGCACCATCCATGGATGACATGGAGCCACAGAGTATATCTTTTATAGGTGAGTAACTTTCTCTGTGTAATACTGCATGTGAATCTGCCCTTGCTGTGAGTGAGTCACACTGTCAGTGATGCTGCGTTCTCTGTGAGGTGTGTACCAAGGCAGAAGAAATAGGTGAGCACCTAGCATCTAGTACAACCTAGCACAACCAGATGACAGCACTCTGATGAGATTAATGTTTGGTTTGTTCAAAGAATGAAGAAACTACCAATGAAAGGGCCAATTAAGTTGTGTGTGAATACCGTTTTCCTGTGATTTCTGTCTCTACTTGTATTTTGTCTGTATATTTTGATCCTTTGTTTTCAGGTGCTCCTGTGGGTGATGACCAGTCACGTAGTTTAGCTCACGGTATCAAAGGTTTGCAGATCACGTCTGGTAATCGAACGTACAGAATACCGTCACCCACACGACCGTCTTTGTCCCGAAACTCATTCCAACAGCAGGAATCAGATGACGCAGCCAGCTTGCCTTCTGCCCATGATGCAGATCAGAGTGGTGATGGAAACACAGAAAAGGGCTTTTATATATCCTTTGAAAGTGATGTGGCTCCCAAGAGACCGAAACCTCCTCTCAGGGTCAAGCGGTCGTCTCCCAAAAAGGTGCGTTTTAAGAAATGTTCAGGTGGAATTGCAATACCGAGAGAGTAGCATGAATTGTACAGCAGGGATGATGCGGTCAGTATCGTGACTGCAGTACGGGCTGGATGATTCTGTGTTCAATTGCCAGCTAGGTCAAGAGATTTTTCACTTCTAAACATTGAGAATAGCTGTTGGGTCCACCCAGTAGGTACCGGTAATTCTGTCACTGGGGTCGGAGCAGCTGGGTCATGAAGCTGACCTCCGACCTCCAGCTCATGCCAAAGCTTAGAATGAGAGGATCTGTACTTGTGTTCTCTCTGTAGTGTTGAAGGGGTGCTTGTCAGCATGGCATGGTGTTCAGATGTTGCAGATGGAGGAGACGGCTTCCATTATACGGCTTAGTGACTGTTTTGTACTCTAGTCCCTGAAAGAATCTGTGGTGTGTGACATTCTTACAGCAGTGTTGTGGCAAGTGGAAAATTCAAGTCTTCTGAGATGTGATGCTATGTCTTATTGCAAGCAGTTGCTGATGTCTGAAAGGCACTGCAGTCCTTCAAACCGTCGGTAGGTACTTGCCAAATGACACAGTGTCACATCTCAGAAGACATATGTCGTTGCCACATGATTTCATGTTCAGAGGATTTCAGTTTTGTCATATTTAGTGCAGTGTCAGTAAGATGGATATATAGCAGCTTCGGTGGTCTAGGGGTTAGCGCGCTGGCCTTTGGTACCCAAGTTTGCGGGTTCAAACCCGGCCAAAGCCGTCGGATTTTTCAGGGTGAAAAAATCCTCAAGCGCGCCTTCCTTTGGAAGGGAAGTAAAACCGTGGGTCCCATGTCGTTGATTTATGGCATGTAAAAGATTCCTAGACGTTTTGTGGAAGTCGGCGTCTCGGCAAAATTAATCGGCCATTTATCGCCCACATAGTTCTGGCCTTGGCTACCAGGATCGTTTGCGGGATGTGGACGCGAGTGATGACTGGTGGTGAAGATTGGAACGTCTAAAGCAGGGTAAGTACAATAAGCCATACTGGCTGCAGTACATCCGGGGTCATTAGCCACCGGGCCCTACAGAAGAAGAAGAAGAAGAAGATGGATATATTATATTATGTTTCTGTAGCTCTCACATATAACAGCAAACTGTAATAACTGATTTTTGCACCCTTTAAGATTTGAAAGGTTGACATGCATTAATTTCTTGCAAATCTCAGGACAGTGTTGTTAAATGTTCAAACACATGTATCATGCCACCATTAGGTGTACAAATTTCACCCTCTACGGAGCAGTGTACTTCTAGGGAAGCTGATAGTTTCTCAGCTAGTTGAGAATCTAGCAGTTCATTGCCATATTTATGAGAATCTGCCACTGTCCTCAGCTAAATCCAATAGTAAAATTTTGTGTGCATTCATCTCCGCCATGCTTTGTGTGTATTCAGTGCCCTTATTCTATTTGCTGAAGGTACAGATTATAATAATATGTATTTTTCCCCTATATATTCTCCTCAGCATTTTGTTCTCAGACCCCCACAGTGAATATTCTTAATCTTAAGTCAGCAGACCAAGTTTCACACCAATGTACAACAACAGTCAGTGTAATGGTTATATTTTGGCTAGTCAGAGCTACTGAAAGGGGAAGGGGAGATAAAGCTATCTTAATATGTAGTTTTATATATTGCCTGTGTGATGGCATTAGTGTCCCATACGTATGCCATTTACATTGATCCAGTGCGTCAAAATATGTATTTTGTCTTGATGATTGTGCAGTATGTGTCTTTTCAATCAGGTGTGTTTTCTGGTACTGCTGTTTGAAAGCTTAACACCCGTCCAGTTGAACCTTGTGTACAGCTGATAGTTGCTGTTTGGCCCACATTGTAGCATGGTGACAGGTCTACTTATTGTTATACCTGACCTTGAATATCATACAGCTGCCTAGATTGACTGTCTGAATGTTATGTGACATACACGGTGAACTGCAGTCAGTTTTAAGACCATATAAATGTGCTCATCCTTGTTTTAGCATCTTCATTGTGGTCTGTGCTATACTGAGACAGTGTTTTGTGCATTGCCATAGGAGAGACCAGCATCACAGTTTGAAAATCAGCTGCCTGCTGAATACGAAGGCATGAAACCCTCAGGACAGTTGCATATGGAACCCTCAGCTCAGAGAGAAGCCGAGTCTGTAGAACAACGCAGTAATGACTTGGAGGCACCTGGAGCTCCAGGCGTGGGGCTGGTCATTGGCAGTGAACTGGTGAATCCTGATCCTGTGAGTAACAGTGTTTGTCTGTTCATGTTCTGATTGGTCTGCACTCAGCGATACCTTTTGTTCCCTTTGCTTTTGTGTGTGTGTGTGTGTGATTTAATGTCAGTAATGGGTGTGAAGGAATTGAGAATTGGTGGAATGATATTTGCAGAGGAAACTGAATACTGATTGATAAGTCTGTCCCACTGCCACTTTGTCTGCTGCATGTCCCACATGATCTGGCCTGGGATTGATAGTGTACCTGTGCAGTCAGAGACTTGTTACTAAGAGCCTGAGCCATCTGTGTATTGTTCACAAAAAGAGTATAAAATAATGCATATTTAGAGTGTCGTGTCACTTGCATCTGTATACTGTATATTTGTCTGTTTGCTGCCTGACACTACTGAACAGGTGTTAGCAGTCTACATCTGATGATTTCGTGTTTCACTGGTTTCAGATTCGGACATTTTATGTAGCTTAGTTTAGTGGACTAGGCTGATTTACTTTACTTGATGCTCGGACGGAACTTTGTAGATGTTTCTATTCACAATTTTGTGAAAATAATTAGGTGTGTGGGACGTAACTTAAGAAATACAGTGAAAGGCATTGTGTAATGTCCGCAGTGTAATGGTCTGTTTAGCGGCATGGCACTGATGTCCGCAAAGTGACAAACAACTAAACCAATTAAGTAACTTTATTATCTACCCATGACACATAGAAGAACACATGTGGAAATTCGTGTACTGGATAAAAGTGCGCCCTTCTACCCCCATCTTCCTGTTTTGCAGCATTTAGAAAATTGTATGTGTGTACTGACCATGGAGTACCAGTTTATTGTAATGAATGTATTTGATTTCATGCCGGTCACTTTTACAGGACCAGTTTTTAACTGTAAGATTTATTCACTTTAACTCACAAGGGGATATCGGTCAGTATTGTGTTTTGCTACGTGTGTTACCAGCAGGTGCAGTGCATTGAACTGCATCAGGTGTAAATGGCATAGTGCAGAGTTTTAACCTATATAACATGTGTATTTTAAAAATGTCATTGTTCTAGAAATAAACTGAATTACTGTGCCTGTCCCATTCTGCAGAATGCATTGGACGAAATGGAACGAAAGAAAGAAAGAATCATGTTGCTGTCACTACAGCGTCGTCAGCAGCAGGAAGAATTGAAACAGCACAAAGAGCAGGAAGCACAGCGCCGTCGAGAGTTGGAAAAACTGAAGCAGGAGGAGAGGGAACGAAAGAAGGAAGAGGAGAGATTGCGTAGGGCTGCCATTTTGGAGCAGTACAAGCTTAAAAAAGCCATAGAAGAGGCAGAGAGAGAAGTAGGTTAATCATTAGACACTTGCACATGCATGCACACTGTGTTAGGTACAGTTTATATACATTGCATTGTAACCTGCAGTGCTAGGCACCATTTCTATACAATGGTAACTAATTCTGTTTAGTACCATCTGCCTTATGTGATGCCCTTAGCAGTTGGTGTTTATGGTGATAGAACTTTTCCTTCTTGCTTTATCCTGTGTAATTGGATGATTGGAAGTTGCAGTATTTTAGCGAACTGTGTTGTTATAACCAGATGTTGTTAACAGGCACACAAATAATTCTCTCAGTAGATTGTGTGGTCCAGATTCAGTTACTATTTTTAAAACAGTAAAAATTTCCTGTTGAAATCTCAGCCGGTTTGCTAGAGTATGTATGTGACATGTGATGTAGTAACGCAACTGGGCGAGGAACCGGCTTGTCACCAGTTGGTCACGATGTGGGCCAAAATCCTTAGACATTGTTTTAGTTGACAGTCCATCAGGTTTATTACAGTTGATCAACTTGAAGCACTTACACAGCTGAGGTAACATAGAATACAGTGCAGACTAAGTACAGTTGATAGCTCAGGCAAGCAAACAAATAATGGAATCCCAAGACTGAAGACTCCCTGTTGACAACTTCCACACAAAGCTGCCCACAGATAATCTTGGCTTTTACACAAATAGAAACCATTTATACAGCCTCTCCTGGGCGTTGGTCAGGGTGGAGTTGGGTCTTGTGACTTTTAATCTTACCTTTCTGGTTGGTTCCCAGTGATGTTATGTTTCAATCCCTTATGTAGTCACAAAGTTTCTCATTGGTTATTAATTTTTATAATGCAAGCTACTGAAATCAAACTGTATTTAGTTCAAAGTTCTCTTCTTCCCAAAAATAGTAGCAACTCAAAATCAGAAAACGTCTATTATGACATCACCCCTAGCAACGTCCATTACAGTCTGGCTTCACAAAATCTTACTCTACTAGAGTTACATGATTATTGTATTTAACTTGCTTTTCAGCATTGCATTAGTGGAGCATTAAGCGTATTACTTCTATCCTTTACATCCTTAATCTGTCTCTCTCTCTTTCTAGCCACAGTCCTGTACTCTTCATACCTGTATTTCTCTTTCTTATCCCACCTGTTCTTACTTAATTACACTACCTCATCACAGACTGTACATTTGGTACATGATGGTGGGTGACTGGTGGTTGCAGTGCATTAAGGACTGTTGTAAGGGCAGATGTGAAGCGGTGAGCATCGGTCAGTCTGCTGTGAGTGGTTTTGTAACATGAATGCAGTCGACATACTGTAACGGAGACGTTACATTGTCCTGCAACTAAAATGTACATAAACAGGTGTTCATTCAGGACTACCACATACCTTTTTGTTTACGATATTCCTGCTACACGTTTCACTTGTAAATATATCGTCTGGCGGTTCATGAAATTGACCATAAATCATTGCATTTTTTACTTACTAGTTTTGTTAAAAAGCACTGACTTACATTTGCAGATTTTTTCTTTTACTCCATAAAGTGTGCCTGCTCACCAGCGTAATCACATTCCCCGTTGTCATATAGTGCTACTCCCACCACATTGTTATTACATATTGTAAGATATCAAGAGTACAAGTTGGAGGTTACCTTCTGCAGCATAATTTTTATTTTGTACTTAATCTTAATCTGTCAAGTGTTGCTTGACTTGAAATGCAGTTGTGCACAGATGAACAGCCGACAGACAGACAGACAGGATTTCATAATACATTCAATACTGTCAATCAGACTCATTGCAAGTGGTAGTGAAAAGTGCAGTTGTAACGTAGAAAGAACTGTGTTGCTGTGTATTGCAAAGTAATGTGCATTCTCTGTTATGTAGGGTAAACTTCTTCCTGATAAAGTCGATCTTGCTTCCACAAAGCCAGTGCCTAAGATGCGGAACAAAACGTCTACAGGCTCTCGTCCTCGACCAAAGACGATTCATGTTGACAGCGGCGGTGTGGGCGGCGGAGTGGACATGCAGGAAGGAGTCTTGAGCCCTAGTCGCAGTAAGAAGGGTTCTACATCAAATCTGACAGGTAAGGACTTGATGTAGCATGTGTAGTCTTGTTTATTTTATTTTCATTTTTGAGTAAATGACAGTGCATGGACTTTGGTAACTGTCCATCCCACATATCTTTTTGCTGTTTATGTACTCAGGTTCTTGTGAAGTACAGTAGAACTCCAACAGTCTGGAACCTGATGGTCTGTCACGTCCGATAATCGGGCACAAATATTGGCAAGTGCTAGTGAGCAAGCTTTGGCAAAGGAAATGTCACAGTAGCACAAGCCAAGCCTAATAATGAGCGTCACTGCGTCAGTGAATCATTATCTCACATGATCTCGGTTCCCTGTTTACCATTGTTATGATGGGAAGTGCTTGAAATTTCTCAACTGTCCGTGACAACTTATATTTTGAATACTTGTACCCAGCCATTTGTAATAATAGCATCAAAAGTGAGTGAAAGCAGTAAAGGTGTGAAAAGAGAGCATATGACACTGACATTGATGAAGAAATGATAGGTAGTCTGATAGTCCAACTTGGGTCCCAGTGCTGGACTGTGCAAAGTGTTCAGCACTTAACATGTTAGAGCAGTGTGCTGCCTATGTCTTCAGGATTCTCCGGAACATAAGTACTTGTATGTGTGAACCAGAGTGTACCGCAGCACATCGCAGGTAGCAGTAATAAGAAACAGATAGTGGAACGGAATTCTCTGAATTTGCTGAACGCTGGTGATGACAGATGTTGCGTGTCTGACAGGAACAGGGAGGTTTGCACGTAAAATCATGAGGTGGGGTTGACACAATCATCTGGAGGCCAAGGGTTGGCTGATAAATCGGCCTGGTTTGATGTGAAAGAAATTCTTTTTGCTGGAAATCATTACACATATTGCCAACTGTTCCATGTAACATTTACCTTTCTTATGGCAACAGTTTGCTCAGGATATAACAAAGTGAATCAAGCTTGATGCAGAATGTCTCTCAATTACCTTCACTTTCTCGAACTTGCTTGTTAAATGTTGCTTATTATGTTCAGAACGATGCATGTTTACGTGAAAATGATGAAAGCTGGTTAGTGATGATTGTTGTGAACCCTGTTAGTGTGCACTTATCATTGCACTGTGATGTGCATGAAACGCACTAATTAAGTTAGGAACTTCAGGCACCCAAGCATGATGAGTTCTCACATTTGGAGCATGAGTGCCATTAGTAAAGCACACCAACTGTGCTCTGAAGTTGGGATTGGCCCAACTGGCCCATTGTCAAAGAGTTTGATTTACAAGAGCTTTGATAATGGTGTGGCTGGGCCACAACATGTTGGAGGTACAGTAAAGTGCTTGGGTTAGTCCAAGTTGGTTTGCTTTAATGCAAGACAGAATTTATGCTGTAGAAATATAAGATGAAGACGTGGTGGTGGGTTGATATTCTGCAGAAGAGATCTGTCGATGGGAAGTTTATCATACAGATGTGGCATTTAATATCATTGTTTTTGTTGTGTTTTATTAAATGTGTACCGTGTAGGAAAATGATGTTTTGAGAAGATGTAGGAGTTTATGAGATCCGTATTCTGTATTTTGAACAGTTCCTATATACAGGCAGCTCTCCTTGCATGCGATTTCTTTTTACATGATTTTGCTTTAACACAGCTTGAAAATTTCCGACATGTCTCGAACTTACGTGATAATTTTCGGTTTAACACAATTTGGCACAGACAATCCATGGCCGCACTTGTCTTCTGTAGGGGGCTAGCAGAAAGTGACATCACTGTCATGCCATCAGTCATGTGTATGAACTGATTATGTTGGTGATACAATCATGCAGCTCATGTAGATCCCCCTCCTACAGTATTGGCTTCGCTTATTGACATGAGTGACAAATGTAAATCTACATTGCCTACTGCAGTCCAAGTGAAAAATCAGTGAAAGACAATCAGCATTGAAGAGAAATTAGACATAATGATCCAACTTGAAAAAGTTGAATGAATTGTTGATATATGGCATAATGTTAGGCTCATTTATAGTAGTGTATGTAGAGTTCGTGAGAATGCTGATAGAATTACAGAAAGTGCTAAGTCAGGAACTAAAGTGTTTGTGTAGCAAGACTACTGCAGTCCTATTGGAATGAATTGTACCTTAAACTGTGGATAGGAATCAGTTACATTTTTAATGCATTAGAAATAAATAAATATATTGTATAGAAATTTATGTATACTGTGTACATACAGTGTGTGTGTGTGTGTGTGTCTATATAGACACACACACACACACACACACACACACACACACACACTGTACAGTTCTGTATGTCCACCAATGGTACAGACATACACTATGTAGGATGAGGTCAGTCCCCTAACCCCCAGGAAGTACACTGTTTTAATTAGGAATTTTGTGTTTGATTTTCATGTTTTCAGTTTGCACAATGTTTTTCAGGAACGTACCCCTGGCATAGAATGAGACCTGCCTGTATATGAGCCATTTGTGAGAAAAATGAAAATTACATTTTGAGCTGATATAAAGTGTGTGAGATTGTATTGGACCAATACAAGTGATGCAGAAACATACCGTACTGCTTCAGGTGTAGTACACTCCTTCTCCTAGTACCAAATCTCATTGCAATCAGTTCAGTAAATTCAGAGGAGGGCTTGTATTTTAGGAAAGAACACATAAAATACCATTTTTCTGTTCTTACAGTAGAGTTGTGCACAGAACTGCACCCAGCTGCAGGAAGTTCAAGTGCTGAGGCATAAGTGTAAGATGTGTGTGTGTGTGTGTGTGTGTGTGTGTGTGTGTGTGTGTC
>JGI24700J35501_10929963_pt1 | contig 10813 bp, 5 predicted proteins | sample TergutTh196P1_FD_35501 | JGI IMG/M metagenome (IMG submission 35501) | reverse complement strand
GGGGGGGAACTGGTACAAATTACTAGGGCCTGCCAGTCCAGAAGGGAACCTGGGCCCCAACTATGATGCATATGTTACAGCCATAAATTTCATTGATTGGTTTAAAAAAAAAAGTTTTTGCTCCCAGTTAAAATTCAGGGCAATTCATACAGTTTTGATATTGCTGAATCTGAATATGACAACCAAATTGCTCTGTCATGCACCAATGTTAAGGGAGAGGGGATTAAATTAAAAAAACTACATTTGTTATAAAAAGGTAATATGTTGGTTCCTAATTACAATATACAATGTCAAATAATGAACAGTGTATGTATATATGGTATTGTAGCTAGAAAATATTTGATTAAACACTAACTTCATCTTCTCTTGCCTCTTATTTTCGCCAGTTGGTGTTTCCCTTATAAGACTCCTGCAGTAGGCAGCTGAAATATTTGGACTCCATTTTGTACTGTACCTCTTTTAATTTTGGGAAATATCATGATGGAAGTTCGGCGTGTTCATCGGAGACAGATCGCATGCTTTCGGGAAAAAATCCAAATGGGAATGCAGAAATTGAAGTTTCAGTGACATGTTACATCACATCGTGCTGTATGATGAAATTAGCTCCTGTACAATTTCACTATAGTTTTCCTCTTTTTCATTACCTAGAAAGTTTCTGCAGACATTTCCAAAAGCCTTCCTGCCTCTTCTTCCTGTAGTGTTTAATATACTAACATTTTGGTCTTTGAATGGTTGTGTAATTATGTGGACCAATGAAAGTTCCTTTTTTTTTATCTTGGCCTCACTTATTTTGGGAAATTTTTGCCTTAAATAGGCAAACCGTTTGCCTTATTTATCCATTGCAGTCATAGATATCTTTATGAAACTGAGCTTGATATGCACTGGAGGTGAATAGATTTCTTACTTATCCCCTAAACAGGGTGTGCCACTTTCTTCTGACCTGGTGTTGTTTCCTGATGGAGTGGCCATTTTTTATTCTGTAGTGGCAGTCCCTCACTTGGCTGTCCCATTCACATTAAAAGCAGCAGAATTTTGTGTATCTACCTTGCAGCTTGTCTGCTAGCGAGGTCAGGACCTCGCTAGCAGACAGTCAACATAACTAGTATGACAAATACCTATTGCTGTGTATACAGTATTATGACTCCTGATGATGGACATTAAGTCTGTCTGAAACATGCAGAGTTTTTTAACAAAATAAATTTGAGATATAGTGCGTCTCGTTTGCTTTTATTATAAGAATATATCATGATGCACGGTCCTCTGAATATCAGGCAGAATTCTCTTTTTATTGTCACATTGAAGAAGTTTTTGCCGCAAAAGATGCACTGCCTGCAGTGATAAATGCAGTGCATTATGTACATTTCTTGGTTAGGGCATGGAGATATTAACTAAGTTGTTGGCCTTTAATGTTCTGTACAGTTAGTAATGTTAACAGTGTAATAAAATTGAGGGATTTTGAGTAGCTGAGCAGCATGTATCTTCTTAAGAACTTTACTCCGTGCAGTTGGTGAGTTAGTTGAGGGTGCCAAATACATATATGTGTGGTGACCAGCAGTTAAGTTTAATTTCCTTTGCATCATTCTGACTGTTATGTCTTGATTCTTTAGACATGAAATTGTATGCAGTATGATTAGTAGGATCCTTGAATAAGTAAATTTTGTTTTAGAATGAAGCATGTAGTGATACATGCCATTTCTCCTAGGAAGTAGGAATATATGTTGGTAGTTAAGACTTGTTGCAGCTTTGTGACATGGTGGGATGGGTGTAGCAGTAAATATTTGCTGTAGGGGCTTATCTGAATGTGATATGTATGGTCCTGAACAACCTTGTCCATTGTTGATTTTGTAGAAGTATGTTGGGTGGGATTATGTGAAATAACCCTGTTGTGTGGAAACGTTTTGTTTGTATTTTTGAACCCTGGCTGGATATTAGAAGCGCTATATTAAATTTTCAGCTGGAAAAGTTATGTTATAGTCATTACATTCTTTTGGGATTGTTCTTTCTTATGTTTGCAGGTACATACATACGTATGTATGTATGTATGTATGTATGTGTGTATGAATGTATGTATGTGTAAATATATAACAGCTGGTCTTGGATTCTTGGTGTGTAGATATGAACATAGTTGAAGAGGTTACATTTGTGTTTCAAATATTCCGTAACTATACATTAAGCTGCTTAGATATGCGTTTGTTAGTTTTGTTACAATATTTAATTACATTTGTGTGTTCATTGTTGTCAGTAACAAAGTTTTCCTATCTGTCTCCATGTCTGAATCAGTGATATAGTTGATAAAAATTAGTTTGTGAGCACCTAAAGTTGTCAGGCAATTTTGTTTGTTCATAATGGTCTAGTGGAAATCACATTTCTCATATTGGTTGACATGCATTTCGTTTTTGTATTTTGTACATGAAGTACAGACATGCAGTGAAAATTGTAGTACTAATTATAAGATGTATCTTAATTACAGACACTTCTTAAAGCTGTCTGTGAAAATTGCTTGGCACAAATGATACCAATTCTGTATTGGCAAAACTGCAAACCGTTAATTTTAAGACTCTATACTCTTGGATTGGAATATGAGTTCCCAGTATTTTTTTTTTGTTCCCTGAATGGTTTGGTATTAGAATTACAGTAACATGGAGTAGGTTGTTTTAAGTGTGCCATTTAACAGTGCTATCAGTTATTGAGATTTTATAGCATTTCCAATAGATGGCTGAATGAATATGGTAGGTTGGTGGAATGATATTGACAGGGGATAATAGCAGTACTTTGGAGAAAACCCCATCCCTACATCACTTTGCTGACCAAAAATTGTGCATGGATTGTGGCCTGACATCTAATCCAGGCTTTTGCAGTGACAGGCTGATAAAAACCACCTGAGTCATGTCATGGCTGAAAATAAATTCTGGGTAGCTGTACTTTTGTAATTCATTGAGTACTTTTGGTGTAAATGGCAGCAGTGAAAATTTGAGTTTTCAGAAACAGTCAGTAATGAAGAAATCTATATAGCCACTAGTGGTTGGAGAACACTAACATTGTAACACTTGTACTGCCTGAAGCAATCTTAGTTACTTTGTACTGACTGCTGCTGCTTGACATGTAATTTACATTCTTTTGAATATATGGGTGGTTGTTTCATTTTTAAGAGTTGAAACTTTGGTTCTGTTATGTTTATCTTTTTGAAATATTTATGGTTAGAATCACTGTTAGGTTTTTAAAACAAGTAGTCTAACACTCTTAACATAGTCAGTTGTATGTAGTTTTAATGTATAAGGGCATGGAAACTTTTCTGTAATGTTAAAACACAGCTTACAGTAAATAAAGTCATACTCCATATAAAATAAAGAGAAACAGAGTTAATAGGTACAGAGCCTCCATTTGTATTAAGGTGGCCTTTTGCATTGTCTTCTTGTTGCTGCTGTTCTCATTGAAAGGTCCTGAGTTTGTGTCTTGCTAAAGGTCACCTTGGAGTGCCTTGGATCAGTGAACTGGTTGAACCAGTAAAACATCTGCTGTGTTGTTCTAGACATACGAGGCACAAGACCTTGGCACTTTGTACAGCATAATGCCCGTACATACATGATTTATTAAGGGCTACCTTCCTGCTCCTTCATCTCATTCTAATCCTCCTCCACCTCCTCATCATACTCCTCTCCCTCCTCATTCTCATTCTCTACCGTCATCTGGTGTTTTGATTTCCACTCTTTATAAATTGCCTCCTGCAGTTTAGAAAGTCATTGAATAACCATCTTCCAACCTATTTTCCATTCCATGAATTGAGTACTCGGTGTACAGATTAATATTTAGTTTCTCAGAAACTTAGTCCTGTGCCCTTAGTTTATTCCCCAATTATCTCAAAGAGAAATGTGTGTCATAAGGGTAATTACTTCTGCACCACATTAAGGAAGTCCCATATTAGAGAGCTAGGTACTTTGTTAGTATGAAAGATTTTCTCATTCCCTTTGGAACAAATGCTGTGATCGTACAGTAAAATACAAAATAATGACTGCCTTCCCCTAATTCCTAGTCACTGTGTAACTTAATATATTAGAATCTCTTAGTGTTTCCAAGTAGACCAATAAATGCTTAAATCAGTTAGATATGAAAACGGTTGATTTGTGGAGAAGAGCGAGAAGGAACAGCCAGTAGTATTTTCTGTCAGAAAGTGACCCTTCACTGAGAATGGGGCCTGTTTGAGAAATATAAATATATGAGTAATTTTTGGTGGGGAAACCCGACAGAAAGAGACTGCTTGGAAGACCTAGGCATAGGTGGAAAGATAAAATTAAAATAAATTTTAAAGGAATAGGAAGGGGGGCATTGACTGGATTGATCAGCTCATTGTTTGTTGTAGTCTAACTTGACTTGCAATACTTCCATGACATATTGTTCTAAACAGCTCACCTGCAAAGTGGTTGATGTTCAGTGTGCATCACACTGTGGAGTTAACATCCTTTTATGAATAGAATTATTATAAACAATAAAATTCTACAGGGATGTGTAATTATGTCCATTGTAGTTACTCAAGTCTTGGGTAGTTGAAGTTGGTCATGAACATTATGGTTTGTTGTTTCCTAGGTAAAGTTTTTACAGTTTGAACTATTTTGTTTCTAGCCTGGAGTTGATCATCTGATGTTTCTGAATAATCATGTGACCCCACAACAGATGGCAGCTGCTGCATCACTTCATCAACAACCTAGAAATGGACAGGTAAGACATAATATGATGTTATGACAAAGTTACTCCATGATAACAAGGTGTTCTGGGCAGAACTCATAAAACCTGCTTACTCATATACTTTAAGAAATGTTACTGTGTGTTGTTAATACTCTTATGAAATTGTGTCATGTGAACATACAGTGTTCATGTTTATAGTCACTCCTTTTACATTTGAAACAGTAAAAAAAAAATGTGATATTATTAATACCATCATGCTTGTGCTGAAGAATCTGCATGCAGCTTTCCCTTTTTTCTTGCAACATTACTGCGGTCCAGTATTGAGCTTTCCCCAAGTGGGTTAAGAGTTTTCATTATTGGTTTTCCCCATGTACTAGCAAAGGTCATTTTTTGGGTTCTTCTCGAGCTGATTCATAGTTTACAATCATCCATGTTGGTACTACTGATTATAAGAAACTGATAATGATGTCATGTTCATGTCAAGTTTTGTGAAAATCTTTCAGCTGGTTTAGAAGTTTGAATTGACACCTATACAAAGGTGCACACTGTGTGGTGTTCCCCTAACCCTACTTTTTCATTTTCAGACAGGGTAGTGTATTAAAAGGAGGGGGAGGGGGTGTTTATGAGGTTTGGAATTGTCTGTAAGAGACCACAATAGGTAGTTTATGGGATTAAATGTTGAAGCATATTGCCACGCAATGGTAAATGTTACAAATATTGATACTTGTTTGTGTAATGTAACCTAACAATTGAGGTGAACATCCTTACTACAAATTTGTGATAATGTGCTGCTTTTGTAGAAATGGTTCCTTCCATGACTAGTGTGAGTCCTGTAGTTGCAAAATTAAGATACATATTAAGTTCTTCATGGCATAGTCAAGTCCACATTCAGGTTTTAGGCTCTAGCTCACCAGTGTGTTAGTGCATTTTTAGTTCTCTGAACATCTGAGATATAAAACATTTAGCTAAATAAGCAGGTCTGCATATTTTTACATACATACATAAATACGTACATAAATACATACATACATACATACATAACCTACATTATGTACGTAATGTACATTGTGTACATAATGTACATACACGCATGCATACATACATACATACATACATACATATGTACATACATACCCATACATACATATATACATACACAGACACACACACACACACATTTACATACGTACATACATACACACACACACACACACACACACACACACACACATGTACATACGTACATACACACACACACAAACACACACGCATACACATATACACACACATTTCACAGTTCCCATATCCGTTCATTGATGGTTGAATATGAAACAGGTCAAAGTAATAGTGTTTGCAATTACATAACTTTTTCATATTGATAGGCTGTAGAAGAATTTGTTTGTCTTGCTGTGAAAGCTGTAGCTGCTACAGAATGGGTGCTGTTTCAGTAGGGTGTGAGTATTGTGTTGGTTGTGGTCAAAATATTTGCTTTCCGTAGCACTGAAATGGCAAGCCAGGCAGTGCATGTATGACATAACATTGAGGTGTGTTTGTGTAATCACTGTTGCCATGGAAGAGCAATAAGTGTTATATGTTATGAGTGTGTGTCTTCAGTCTTGCATCTTTGCTGTGCTTTAGTTTATTGTCATTTGTGGCCTTTCTGGTTCTACCATAGTTTTCCACATCATCCCATTAATGGCACGATTTTTGGGGACATATTTTATTGAACGTGTAATGTGTGTTGTGATTTTCTCTACAACCTTTGTCTGAAACATTTCTCATTTTAGGGATAATTCATTGAGATATCATAAATGTTCAAAGGTCTTCATGTAAAATATCTGTTATTCTTGTCAGATTTCAGTGAAACTTCAATTTTTTATGGCAGACTTTTGGAAAGTCCTCATATAAAATTTCATGATAATCTGTCCAGTGGATCTGAATTGTTCCGTGTGCACAATCACAGACAGACAGACAGATGGATAGACGTGACAAAGCTAATAGTTGTTTTTCACAACTTTTAAAATGTACTCACAAACTGTTCTGTTAATACAGATTGGTAAAAACATTGTTTTTGTCAGGATTAGTGATTTAAAACATTCTACATTTCTTGTTTGAAGAAGGTGTATACAGCAGGCCTTGGTGGAGGCTTTGTATATTTGTGTATAAGCAGATACTATGAGAAAATTATGTAGGATGTGTTATATTATTTTAAAGACTTTTCCAGGTTAACTAAAATGTAACATACATTTTAATTCATTAATTAAAGAGCATAAGGGTGGATTCAGGGGGCCTTAGCATACAAGTTCTACCTGAATGCAGAACTTGACAGTTACCCATTTGTCACAGTAATGTTATAAGAAGCATTGTGCATAATGGATTTGATTTTGATGAAATTCTGTATTGAAAAGTTTTGTTGACATCAGGTTTTGAGTGTGATGTGATATGACTATTTGTCTTTAAAAGCATATGTTTTGTTGCTGAACCTTCAATAAATTGTTTTAGTTAATAAGGAAAAATTTACACCTTGCATATTACTTTTCTTTCCAAAAATTCTGTAACCTTTCATTTTGGTATAAAGCGTGCTCACGTGTGCGTGGAAGAATACATGTCATTTCTGTCTTTCCAAGGTTTGAAGCTTTCACAGCAGTATAATTGAGCATTCTGGGCTTCTTAGATATGGCAGTATATTGCATGTTTCTTTGGAAGTTCAAGAACCTCTTTGCCGTTTCACATCCCAGGAGACTGGAATCCTCAGTTCCAGTCTTGCTTTAATTGTTTCATAAATAATTTGAATGTTGTAGTCGATGATTACAGTGTTATAACTGTAACTAAGAAACTATATCTGAACTTTGATCCAGATGCCACTTTGTAAGAACCACTTGGTAGAGCTAGACTGATGGGTGATGTTCAAGCGGGTTGTAGGGAAATAGATTGTGGTGGGCCAGACTGGATTTCACTGGCTTAGGACAGATGAACACTTGTAAATATTTTAATATCTCAGGTTCCTTGAAGCCAGGGAGTGGTACTGCTCTGCAGAGTAACTGACAACTTTGAAGGTATATTCTGCCACGTTATTATCTAAGGGTATTGTTTTTGACCACAGACCTATTTGAAATAATTTACTTTTCCATTGAATTAGGGTATTTCCATAATTCATTTTAGATGTGTCCCAAGTTCAAACTGTCCTTGTTTTATATAATTTCCTGCTTTGCCCGTTTGGTCACCAAACACTGTGTGTTGTTAAGGGCAGAGATATTTTCAATGCCTTCTTGAATTCCATGGTTTTACAAAATTCTGATACTGGGCTTGGTATTTTCTCTTATTGTGTGGTTGTCAGCATAGGATTACCTTATGTGAAGTAATGTGCCTGGAGGTATCTGTTAATGGTTCAGACCAGACTGCACAGCTAGTTTTTCAAGGTGACCAAGTTTTCAATATTGTGAAGGTCATTGTCTTACCGAGGCAGCATAGGTTGGCTGATAGTATTTTTTTGTTGAGCAGCGTCACATACTTGACGTTACTTCTTCACTTATCATGTGACATGAACTTTTTAAGGGATTTTGACATGTTATATTTTGGAATATAAGACTTACATTCTTTACCTTGTTTTGAGTAAAGTAGATTACATTTTTGAAAGCAGTTTGTTTAAGAACATGAATGTAAAGATATACTTGCACAGAACAACATTTGTGTCTTGTTGTTTTATGTAGCTGCAAATCTGTGTCTCTTAAATCAAGACAGCAACAGACATGGTGTCTGAGGATAGGGTGCCGAGGAAGATAGGAGACACTGAGTAGTGAATTTGTATTTCTCACCAAAGGAATTTTTAGACTAGCTGAGGAAATGTCAACTTCTCAAGTAAGACCGTTCTGTTGGGCTAGTTGTTTTGATTTAGTTTGGTTTAATGTAGTTCATTGTATTCAGTTAGCTAAGTTGGTCAGTCAGTCATTCAATCATTCAGTATGCATGGTCAGCCTTTTTTCATAGTAAAATTTCTGTGGGAAAAAAATATGAACTGTATAGTTTATTGTCACACATGTGACTTGTTTTGTAATTCATACATTTTCTCTCTAAGTACAAAGTCCATGAAATCAAATATCATCAGTGTATGTTTTAAGTAAACATTATTGAAAAGATAAATTTTGGAAAGTAAAAACATGTGAAATTAAATGAAGTGGAATATGCATACTGAAGAAGGCCAACGAGTGTGCACATTCATGTATGTATGTATGCATGAATGCATCCACAAATGTACATAGATGGACACGTTTATTGTTCATGCAGTCATCATGCTTGAGAGAAGGATACATAATTACTTTTGGAAGTTACCATGACAAAAAATATTTGAGAATCACTGCTTACTAATGTGTTGCTACAGTGTATAAAATTCTATAGTTGGTATTGAACGAGGTGAGAGTGCTGCGTTGAAGTGTATTCCCGTTTCTGTTCTGTGAATTTTGTTATTAGGGTAGGGGTACATAAAGGTCACAGTACCTTTTCTTTTTGTGCAGGCACCTAGGCACATCTTTCTGATGATTGTAAGGTGTATTTGAATAACTGATCCATATCAGCTGCTGCTTTCTGTTAATTGTATGTTTGTTATGCAGCAAAGTAAACTCAACTCAGACTCCACTGGGAAATGTATCCTGTGTTCTGTTCTGGAGGACTCAATTCATATCCTGGCCAGAAATCTGGCTGTGCACTTGAGACCCTTCTTGGTTTCATAAAGGTCATGAAAGTAAATGCAGGGTTAGTGCTTCAAATTAGACATTGACTGATCATTCCGCAGTTGTTTGATATATAATCTGAGCTACTGGCTGTGTCGGTGATCGAAAAAAAAAAATAAACCCAAGTTTTTAAATCACTATAGTAATTCAATGTGCAGAATCAACTACGGATAGTTTCCCTCCTGAATTGCCTGAATTAGTAATACAGTACTTGTAAGTTGTGGAGTGGCCTAAATATATGTAAGTTTAATTGCTGTTTAGCATAACTGGTCTCTATGATATATTATATTCCAAGTAATTTCATTTTAATATGTATTTATTGTTAATAGTGGGTGGATTTCTGTAGAATATCGTAGTCTGTAACAAATGATTATTTATTGATATTTTCAGTTTGCCATTGATTTCAACAGAGCAGTCTCTTTCCTCCCAACTTGATGCATTTGACTTTTTTCAGCATACTTTTCTTGTTTTGTAAGTCATGTAATTTGCCCATCTCTTTGTCTCCCATATTGACTCCCAAACTTACTGACAGATTTTCATAGTTAGAACACCCAATCCATATACTTTGAGTGTTCTGCCCTCAGTAATACCAACAGGATGGCTGTATATAATTCAAGGTGGGAAAGACTCTGGTGCCATTTACTCTAAGGTACTGAACTTTGTGGGGTAATAGATCTTTGAAAAATTTGCTGCTGTTTGGAGAGTTTATTATAAAATGTGAATATAATGTTGTGATCATGTGAAGCCTCTAGTTTCTCTCCCCTTTTTTTACATAATTTAAGACCATCCAGATCAACAGATTTTAAATTTTGTATGATTTTATGTTATAAAAGTGTGTATAAATTCCATATAAAATATTTTGTGTACCTTAACAACTACATTTGTTGTGATTGTATGGGACTTTGGGATTTTATCAAACAAATTAACAGTGATGGAAATGTGTACTTATAGAAACAATTTACATAATTAATTATACATTTGTTAATTTACAATTTGCAGTTCTTTCTAGGCTGATAGTACAGATTGAAGGATTTGCCCAACAGTAGGTGTTATTCTCAGAACTTCTTCTTGTGCCTTTGTAAAGCCCTAAAGGAAAAAGGGTCTTGTAACTTTGTTATTTTTCTAATTAGAGTTCTCTACAGAAAATACCACATTGTCAGTGTCTTATATTTTGTAGGGGATTTACTTTTTTTAAATACTTGTTTTTATTGTTACAAGTTTGGATAGCTCAATTAGTAAAGTGACTGGGTACAAACTTGGTAAGTGGTATTTTTATCCAACAGTGAATAATTTTAACAGTGATTTTAATTAGGATTATTTCTTCAAACAACTTTAATGCACACTTCAATATAAACATGTATGTCACATTACTATCCTCGACATGTTTCGGGCCTTGACATGCCCAT
>JGI24700J35501_10929964_pt1 | contig 10820 bp, 8 predicted proteins | sample TergutTh196P1_FD_35501 | JGI IMG/M metagenome (IMG submission 35501) | reverse complement strand
AAAAAAAAAAAAAAAAAAAAAAAGTATTGTTTAGTCAATGTGGATAGCTGGTGGTCTGACATCAGAGGCTTCATGGGCTATCATGCTCCTAAGTGCTGCTGCGTTCTGTGACAATATGAACTCATCTTGGTAGCCACGGGTATCAAATAATACAATAAAACCCCAATTTTACATTTTTGTGATGACTACCTAAGCATGGTATAAAATAAGGTCAAGCATTAAATCCAAAATACTTTGGCCAGCTATTTAAACTACGGACTTTTGAACATTTTTACAATGTAAATACAGTATGGTATGTCTATTTAAACTGGTAACAACTTGCTCACAGTATTATCACAACGTGATCTCACACACACCACCATGATAGCTGGACACCCACATCACACATACTCATACACTTTAAACTGAAAACATAAAAAATGGGGAGAGGGGGGTTTAGGCCACAAAGTATAGAAAATAACCTAGAGACACATATTGATATACAGTACGAGCAGATTCAAATTCCTCCAGCAGTATTTCAATGATTTCCACTGCTTGGAGACAGTACCACACTGTACGTAACTTCTTTCGGTTGCTTCATGGTTTTTCAACTTGTGTTTAATATAGAAAACAGAAGTCCCCATCTCTGATTCCAAGTCAACAAACAATCTACTGTGTGTGTCAAATTTCACTAAAATATCTATTTTATTACATAACCTAAATTACTTGCGTTTTCTCTTATACATATTTCATCCTCTTTGGTGATATTATTTTCAGTCCACAATATACATTGGTCCACACAAAAATGATACACAATTCAAGACAGGGAAAGGTAATGGTCAGGCACACATGTCCTCATTCCATGCTGGCGCAAAGCTATAGAACTGCATAGAGACTTCGTAGAAAATTAGGATATATAAATTAGTGTTCAATCAACATTTTGTATTATTTCCAAGATTCATGAATAAATATATGCCAAGAAAAAAATGTGGGTCATAATTTTTTGGGCAGCCCTCATAAAAATTGTGTTAATTCTAGTTGGTACTAGGTAAATGAAGTATAAATTCTGGGGAAATATACAGTTGGGGAACATAAAATCTGGGAATATACAACATTTTTCTTATGGGCATCTGATTAGCACTGTACAAAAAGCGTGATAAATCTGGGAAAACACAAAATGTGGGAATATATAATTGAAATTTCACTGTACTCTCAAATGTTCATTTATTCTCCTTGTATTAAACCTGTATGAACAAATATACTGCAAAAAGAGTCTTGAAAAGCATTATAATAACAATAACAACAATAATAATAATAACAAATCACCCACTATTAATTAATTGCTTCATTGACCAGCCCTCATATGAAAAAGATGAACAAAACTGTTCCATGAATCTACTCCATACGTGAAATACTGCTGGTCAAAATTACCTTTCTGGTGTTCAGGAGCAGTCTGAATGGCCAACAGACGGTCTAAACCCATTGTAAAGCAATATCACAGTATTGAATGTCTTGAGATCAGGCAAAGCAGGATAAAATTTGGTGTTAAGTCCGCCTTCATGTTCAACTTAAGCAAGCTAGTCTTTCATATCTCCCCACACAGCAGCATTGTAACCAACACCCTTACAAGTGATCATGAAATTCTGAACTAACTGGCACTGGCCACAGACACTTGTCAAACCAAAAAAGTGAAGTTCACTTGCTGAAGCAGTTATGTTTTAAGTACACTAACAAAAATTAAATCTTCTTTACCCATTTCAATGAAGATATTCAAATCCAGGCAAAAGGTCTGCCAACAAAACATCCAGATGGACAAATGGTATTACAATTATGTGATAATTTTATGCACTCTGTGCAATAAATGCATATTCTGATGAGGTGAGACATAAAACCAAAAAAGTTTAATGATAATTAGATACAAGTATACTATCTGCCGAAATTTCAGAAAGTAGTGTGTCACACATTAAAAAAAAAAATTAAAAAAAAAAATTAAAAATTGGGAGGATGACCAAAGGATGGCCAGGTTGTTATTTGATGGTTCAAATGAGAGACAGGGAACCATTTCAAAGCGATGTTTCAGATTTGGAAATGTAATACAGTCCATCCCACTCACCAACATGCAATACAAGATGGCAGAAGAAAGGGACTATCACTTCAAGATTCAGTTTATTAATTTGTATGAAGGAAACGTGGACCACCTACTTTCTGTACACAGGTTCCATAACTGCATGGAGTAACTGACACAGAGCACGTGCCACAGGTGGCTGTTCGAATACACAATGTTCCGGTAACCGCTTCGTCAGTTGTCTGGCATGATTCCAGTCTCCAACCTTCAGCAATGCTTCACACAGACCAAACTTCTGATTTGCTGCATACTGTATAAGGAAGTAACATACCATTAAATACCACCAGGTTGTCAACATTTGTTCTGAAGTAGAAATAAAAAATTTTCAAAACAAGGTAACAATGACTCTTTTCATTCTCAGAGTTCCCCCACCCAACAAAAATTCAAGAACCTTCACTCCTAGGAATCATACACCTGAATTACTGGTGTTTATATGGACAGACAACTAAGCCTTGACATAACCCCAAACTGATGGAAGAGCTACATTACTAAAAAAAATGGAATGACTGACAGTGACAAGAACAGTAAAAGAGCAAGCACCCATGCCATATGCATGAATTCTACTTATGATTACACAGCCTGCTTATCCTAAGGCACCAGCCACAGTGAGTGCATGGGACATTAGTGTTATCTCAGCTGGCACTGCCACTGGGCAGAGTGGATGACATGCCAGTGAATTTCGAATTTCTGTATAATATCATATCGACTGGGACACCTGTTCCCAGCTGCTGTCAATAACTTGCAAGAAATCCCACTGACACTTTGTCACTGCCATGCCAGCAGCAATCAGTGTGTACCAGTACTCATAAGATACTCTCTGTACTGAAACACCAAAGAACTGCTGCAGAGCCAGACAACACTTAAAGCAGTTTTTCTTGGTGTGGACAGCACACCAGTATAACAGAGTGGCTGGTGACTATTTCACTTACAGTCATATTACAGACACTACATGCCACTCTTCTCAGTGAGGAAAGACCCCAAGACTGGCACCCACTGGCATGTGACAGTGATACAAAGACAGACTGTACATATATGACTCTCAAGTACTACAGAATGATTCATGTACCTTTTCCTGAACATTCTCCTTCTCTTCCACTGGCTCCTCTTTATCTTTTTCCTTTGTAGATATAATGCTCAGTTTCCTCACATATTCCTTGGCTTCTTTCATGTCTTTCTCCCACTCTTTATGAATGATTTTGTCATCAGGAGTCAACTACATTAAAAAAAGAAAAATAAACAATTTAAAAAAAGTTTTCCTACAATAATCAGTGCATTCTTACACTGTTTATTTTGAATCTTTATTCTGTACCAACATCAAACACAACCAACTGGCTGTGCTCAACAACACAATCTTCTCTACCTAAAGAAATGTACAAAGGACTATCAAAAAGTCCTGCAACTAATAATGAATATTTATTGAAGATCCACTATGCACTGTGAGCTGCTTCACATGTTACTACAGGGATATATTTATGCTTTTTGTTATAATATGCAATAAATGAGGTCATGTACGTGCTAAATCTGTGCCAACTTTGCAAAAAATAAACAAACTTCTGCTGATGACAACATACAATACAGCTGCCCATGAACACCCTACAACACACCAATAATCACTTGTATAAAACATATGATTCACGCTTTGACAATTTATGAGCTCCCTGACACAGATAGTACATAATACAATTCATGATAATCCATCCCCATTGATTATTTGGGCATGTGTAGAAGTGTCAACAAAGTTTGTTCCATAATTACAGTTGATGACAAAGAGGAGCACCACATTACTGTGTCTCATAACTGTTCTCAGTCAAAGAAACTCTAAGCTTCCCTCCCAACACCATGAATACCAATAAAGTTTATACTGATGCGTAATGGTATAGGGATGGAAGTCCTCCCAATAATAACAACTGGTTCAGGAATCTGGGATATAACAGGTTAAAATCTCTGTTGGTACACCTATCCTGAGGCATTTGTGAAATTCCAGAAAGAACCTCAAATTCAACCACAACCAATTCCTTTCAGATTCTTTATAGCTCCTTATTCAAAAACATCCTACAACTTCAGTATCATTACCTACAACATCAGTAATCAACCATAACTACATCAACCATACTGTTAGCATTGTCCAAGTATGAAGACCTAGTCTGCCATGAGTACCTTCCCAAAGGCCAATTTGTCAAAACAACATTCCATAAAGCAGATCTACCCCACCTGATTCACTGACAAAGAAATGCTAATACAAGATGGAATTTGGGTCCATAATGACAATGTTCATGCCCACACTACCCTGTCTGTAGACGACACATAACAAACCTACGCTGTTATATCTTCCTACTAACCCCTACCAAACTGATTTTGGCCCCTTTCATTCTGTCCTATTTCTTGACCAAAAGCTGGACTTAAAGGATATCACAACAAGAAATAAGTGGATGGAAACATAAAAGGCTTCAGAACAATTCCACAATAGTTCCAGACAAGCTTTCCAAAAGTAAAAAGATCAGCGAAATCTGGCTGTCAGAAACTCCAACTATGAAAAAGAGGACAAATTTTTTTACTACTTGCCATCAAGTCTCATTTTAAGTAAAGTGCAAAATATGAGACTGTTCATTTTATTAGTAGCTCATTAACGTAACTAAAAGGAACCGTGTGACATTTTGTTCTTTACAGTTGTATCTTAACAAGAATCTGAGTATGACATTCTTCACGCAATCTTATCCTTGCGCACTAGTTGTACCTTATGCAGTTTGTGTTTCTTTTAAAATAATAATCATCACACTAGGTGCATTATGGTTATAAATTTTTGTTTGGATAATTTGCACTACTTTCAGTGTACCAGAATTTATTTGACAAAATTTGAGATAAAAACTGAATTCACTTGCAGATTTGTATGCCAATTACTGCTGCCAGTTGAAATCTCAGTTAGTGAGAAGTGCCAGTATGAGGGGAGATGTGTTCCTCCTGCTCAGCATACAATTCATGCACTTTGTGAAAAGAATATGATACTAATAGCTTGCCTAACCTTGTCCAAAATATCTTCATGATACTCACCCAAGAATAGATATCATCAAGAGCAATAATATTATGCTGCAGCATAAGAGCTGTAACGAGGTACAGGGATTTGGGCGTCGTTTCCTCTGCATTGTTCTGGTAGAAACAGTATTTGAAACCCAGCACTTCACATAAAATCTTTGGATCACACATATAAGAACGAAGCAGTGGAATAAAAAATTGGTGATTATCAGGATGGCATTCAAACGATTCCAATATAATATCTAGAACTCGATTAGGGTCCAAGTTAAAACATCCTAGAAGACAAACAATAGTAATGTAAATTTAAAAAAACTGTTAACCACCAGCAAAATACGCTTATCAGGTAAATGTACATACCTATTGTTGTATATCACACATTCTTGCATATACTGTGTATATCACAAACAACATGATAAAAGTATAGTATGCTTCTCCCTTGAAAATGTAACTGCTCTGATAATGTTTCGATAATGTTGCTTAAGTAAAATAAATTAAGTTCCATGATAATGGTTTAGCTAGATGCAAAACATGCTGAAGAATATGCGAGTAGGATATAAAATAACAGGTATCTATATTTACCTGATAAATGGTGGTTAATGAACAATATTTTACAAATAGACAGAATATGCAGCCCTATTAAAAAACATATTAAATTTGGTACATTACATAGCTATTACAAGAAAAACTCAAGGATTATGACTACATAAAATATGTGACATAAAGTTATTCTTAACGTGCTACTCCCTAACACACAGATTAATTTTTTCTTGTTTTTATAACTGAGATTTCATAAATGTCAGACCGAGTTCAACACAGTTTCCATCCTTTGAGATAAACTGACTAGAACACATGTAGCACATCACTGGGTCCAATTCCAATTCATCAGACTTAGTTTAACATTTGAAAAGAAATGGTTAAATATAATTAACGAAAGTTTTGTAATCTATATAATTACAACAACGAATCTGGGACAGACTTAAAATCTTTTGGAGGAACCTGCTACACCTGCTGTCCTTATCTGTGGGAGTAGCAGGAACTTGTTAGTCACTGCTAACACTACAGTCTATCATAGCTCAGTACAGCACAACCTACTTCACTGCCATGGCAATACAAAATCCCAAACAAAAATCATATAGGTTGTATCTGGATAAAACTTACAGATGAAAAAGAAACAAGGTTAACCACAGACTACCACATTCTAGTCATATAATAGACAGTATTACAATTCTCCCATAACCCTTTATTTTAGAACTGATGGAAATATTTCACTCTTATAAAATATAGATGAATGGAAATGTTAATAAGGGAAACTGTTTTTAGCACGTTGTGAAATACCAAATTGGTACAAACACTATGTCAGTGATGAGATTTACCGCGAGCTAACAATGGGTCAACCACTAAGATAAGCTGCTAGAAAGGTACAAATACCTTTCTCATAACCATTGTAAATAAGGTCAACTAAAAAATACACATATCTGAACCAGAACTAAACTTCCCTGCATGCAAATGTGCACACAAAAGACCAAAACCTGCGCAAATCCTTTTCTAACAAAAACACGATAACTTGTTTATGCAAAACCTACAATATGAGCAATCTGATTCTTCCCTGTGATTATTAAATACAAAAGCAAAACACCACCTGCTTCTAGAAGCTAACTTACCTATCAAGGATTTAATTATTTCCAAAATATTAGCAGGAGTAACACTGCCTGACACTTCCTGGTTTAACTCCGTAATAAGCTTGGCATAACCTTCACTTTCCTCCCTGAAGAGGTTAAATTTGCGTTGTTTGTAACTGAAATGAACAGTCAAATCAATTATGATGTAGCCTTAAGCATATTACCTCATTTGTTACCCTGCAAGAATGCATATGACAAATATAAAAAAATTATATTTTGAGGTGAAACTTGTGAAGATTATTTTCTTTCAAACACCACAGTTTCGATAGCTGACACTATCAGATACCCTAAATTAGCAACAGAGATTATCAACAGTGTTGTGCGAGATTTCACGCTTCCCCCGAGATGTAATTTAGGCCTTCAATCTTCTGGGATGTTACACAGCATTGGTTGGAGGCAGGTTATCACTTTTGAACAGCTCAATGTTTCCATCTCCAAGGTTCAAGCAGTCTGAGAAAAATCCCCAAAAAGTGATGGCCATAACCTATGCAGCTGATTTTAAGGTTACGCCCAACTCTGAAAGTCACAGCTGACAACTCTGAAGTTACACCCAAGTTTAACAGACAATCTGATTTCCAGGACAGTGGGCTCTCCCTGAACAGACATTTATTTAACTGGGTTTCTGGCTTAAATGCCTTAACTCTAAACCAAAAGAGGGGTGAACATAATTACTATAATTCTGAATTCAATGACATAAGGTACACTATTATTACAGACACTTAAGGAAGACTACTGTATGGTATATTGGTAATTAACCAATCACTTGCAAGCCAGTTATGCCAGAGTCCACCGTAATAACTTCTTCCCAAATAACATAAGTAGTAGCAAAGCAGTAACAATGATAGAAATGATGAAAATGATAACTACAACAACAGCAACAACCATTCTGTAACACAATTGCAACTGCAAGTAAAAAAATTCTAACTCAAGTGGTTCAATTCTTTGATCACCTACATGTAAGTGTAGCATGCAAGCATAAATGGCATTTCAGTGTTGGGTTATAAAATTACATTCTCTAAATATGGTACCAACACAAGACATGCACTGTTTGCATAACAAAACATTGAGGAGCATCTGTGTAACCACTGTTGTGGTGAAAAAGCAATATGTATGAGCATTAAATATTATAACTGTGCGTCTGTACATTTGGCTTAGTTATCTGGAATGCAAATCACATATTTTAAGCATTGTATTATATTGCCATCTGTGGCCTGTCTGGCTGTACCACATTTTCCACATTATCTCATAAAAGGAAAGATTTTCAGAATAAAATTTATTGAACATAAAATGTGGGTTTTGACCTCCTCTACAATTTTTGTCAAGAACATTTCTGGTTCTGAAAAAAATTCAGTGAGGTATCATAAATTTGCATACATCTTCATGTACAGTGCCCATTATTATTGTAAGATTTTAATCAAACTTGAACTTTCTTGACATATTCTCAAAAAAATTCTAGAATTTCAAGTTCTACAAAAATTTGTCTGGTGGCAGCCACGTTGTTCCATGTGGACAGCCACACAGACATGGCAAAGCTACAGTCACTTTTGGCAATTGTGCAAACATGCTTAAAAAGACATGAAGGACATGAAGCATATAAAATGAAGTTGGTATTATGAGCTATGCCTGAAATTCCTTGTTTCAGAAACCAAAACCTCATTTCCTCCACTCTCAGATTATTTAAATGGTTTAAATTATTCAGCACTAATGGGTTATGAAATAACAATATTAAAGATTTCAGGTTCCTGCTGCGGGGTAAACCATGTCCTCACTCTTCTGGGTTGTTGCGCAGCATTATGTTAGTTGGCTATTTTCCAAAGTTTTAGAACAGTCTATCAGTGGAATCTTCAAAAGGATGACCATTCCCTTCAGAGTTTATAAAACATCACTGACAACCTGTCAATTAAGCTGATGCTTACCAAGGGTTTGAATTTGTATTTGCTGCAAATAAAACTTGGGTCTTATTTACTAAATAACAAATTCTTTTACTTTACTTCAGTCCACAGAGTAGCAGTACATGTAACTTATTGCTATTAATTTATACACTTAATATCACTATAATAAAGACAGCCAAACACCCAAATAAAATGAGTGCAAATTGTTAAAAAGACAATTCTCCTTTGCAGTCTAATCATAATAATTTTCACAATACTTACTACAGCTTTGTCTTCACTTTGATAAACTTTGTGTAAAAATTTCTGTTTTTTAATGTACCAACATCTTGAAGCGTATCTATCTCCAAACGTTCTTTCAGCAATTTGTCCGAGAGAAACTGAAATAAAAGAAATAGCATGATTACATATCTGTGGAAAAATTGATGACTGTTGATCCTTAATTTGTAAAAATTGTGATAATGATGCATTTTACATTGTAACTATTTGTACCAATTATCTGTATGCTGCACTTATTAGTATTCTATATTGTTTTAAATAAGTATGCAAGTTCTACTCTTTATAATTTCATGTATTGTTATTTACATTATAATCTCTTTCTTGATGTGTCCATTATCATTTTGCAATGATTTACAGCATGTAATAATAATAATAATAATAATAATAATAATAATAATAATAATAATAATAATAATAATAATAATAATACCAACAACAACAACGAAGCTCAAGTGCATTAAAAAACCGTAATAAACAATCAGCCCAGTGTTGCTGGCCCTTTGAAATGGCAGTGTCCAGATTTTATGACAGTTCCTACAACAGTACAATGTGAGACTTAAGAGGTTCTGCTAACCTTCTCAGTTTCTTTCACAATGAAGCAAAATCTTTGTCTGTCATCACCACCGTTTTCTGCACATGATGTTTCAGCATCAATTACACTGATGACATCCAATATTATAGATGGCATATCATTGTGTAGATTCTGAAACATAAAACAAACATATACTATTACAGCAAAATGGAAGTTAAATTAAAAGCCAAAGTTACAACACAAATTAAACAATATTTCAATACAGGATTAAAAATCTATAATGAATGGCATAGCAGTAAGAGGTTGTTCAAGTAAAAGAGGAATAAGACAAGTAATGCATGTTGAGATACATGCATAGTAGACTGTAAAAGGGGAAGGAAAGAAAGATAGATAACAAAAATTGGAATAAAGAAGAGCATTAACAGAATACATCCAAGGCTTGTCCCTCTGATGGCAGGACAGCCCCAGTGCAGAACAGCAATGCTGTCACTCAGTGCAGTCAAACCCCAATACAGTGTCCCCAAACACAGCAACACCCTAGTTTAGCACCCATGAAAGTTTGTAAGCAGGTATTTCCTGTTATATGATACTTGGACTTCGTGCATCCTTCGACATACTGCCATAACTTCAATGAACAGACAGTGGTGCCATTTGGGGGTTGACTGTATATTACTTCTGTTGTCTTTTGGCAACATAATACACTGTGTCTTTACACTTTCTTCACCTACACAGTCTTCACAAAAGGACTATGTTACTCTTTCAATTTTCTCCTTCACAGCCATTTGTTCTGAAGGCAGAAAATTATGGACATCAAATTCTTGATAAGAAACACAGAAGCAGATCTATGATAAGAGTAAAGATTACCTTTGACAGCTCATTTATTTAAAAATATAACAGCAGAGAAGGTCAAATTTATTTTCTTAGAACTTCATACTGCCAATCTCTGTCTACACAATGGAATAAAACTTCTCTTAATACTGAACTGAATACGATGGAAAACAACCAATCACATCAATTTATTTGGGTTTATAACAAATTAGATTTAAGTTTATTATGTTTGAATTAGAAATAGTCAGACTCCTTCAAACATCAGAATGACATCTGATTTCAGTAACATTCCATTGAGAAGCTGAAAGAATAGTAAAAATCAGTTCAGCTGAAGAAATAACAGGACATAAAAAGTTGTATGCTTTCTTTTGGGTAATTACCTGGCGTCTGGAGTTTATATGCTGACGTTTCGGAACACTCTGTCTGTTCCATCTTCATAGGCAGGTAGATGTGAGTAGAATGAACTAGGAATAAGAAAT
>JGI24700J35501_10929965_pt1 | contig 10823 bp, 11 predicted proteins | sample TergutTh196P1_FD_35501 | JGI IMG/M metagenome (IMG submission 35501) | reverse complement strand
TTACTTGTGTATATTGTGTACTGCCTTTGTTAGGCGCATTCGCAAAATTGCGAAAAGCGACAATTGGCTTTGTTATGTACATCTGTCTATCCGTCCACATGGAACAACTCGGCTCCCACTGGATGGATTTTCATGAAATTTGATATTTTAGGATTTTTCAAAAATCTGCTGAGAAAATTCTAATTTCATTAATATCAGACAGAAATAACAGGTCCTTTACGTGAAAACCAGTGTACCTTTTTGATGTTGTCTCGATCTGTTCTTCTTAGAATGAGAAATGTTCCAGACAAATGTAAAGAAAGTCAAAGTACAACTTTTGTGTTCTATAACATTTTTGAAAATCGTGCTGTCTGTGAGACTGTGGAAAAATATTGTAGAAGTGGGTAGGCCACAGTACAACATGACGTATGCGCATTGCATGCTGGATACCTAAGGCTACAAATAAACACACTCAGGTTGTGTAATACTCATTGCTTTTCCACTGCAACAATGGTTGCACCAACACGCCTCAGTGTTACATTACACGTACATTACCTATCTTGTTGTTTAAAAAAAATTGAACGTGTATTTGCTGCATATAGGTGAGCATGTTTCATTGCTTTTACATTAATATGTACATGAGTTAAATAGTTCTGTGATCATCAGTAATAAATTTTAAATCTTTGTGTAATTTATGTGCGTCACAATATACACAAGCTTGCTGCTGTTTTTGTCATAGATACTATAGCACTAAATTTGGTTGTGGGCACTGCTATTTCTGTATGCATCTTCCATGACTTGAACCTGATGGTTTCATGTGAATTGGTGCAGTTTTTATTTCAACGCTTAAAACTGGATAATATGATTTTGATTATCTTGAATGGTAAGATTTGATGTTTGCTATTTGTTTGGGTTAACGTGTGCTATTAAAAATTGTGTAGCTTTAAGAAAGCCAGTTTTTTTTTTTTTTTTAAAGAAACACACACTTATTAAGTGGTGTAACAAGGTCTGATTGTTAAATTTGTGTTAATGGGGCACAAAGATATGTAATTTAGTTGGTTTGGGTGTGAAACATTTACACTTTTATGAAACTTTATTTATGTTCAATTTGCTTTAAATCTTGGTTGTTACAAGTTACCCAGGTTTTAAAACATGTCACCCTTGAAGCTTATATTTTGAAAACATTACAGAACCTAGTGTTGTAGCTCTTTTGGGTTATGACATGGCGTAATGTAGAATATTGTGCAGTATTACACCACATTATAAACCAAAAGAGCTACAATATAAGTTTCATTGTGGTGAAAGCCATAGATCACAAAAAAAACATTATTTGCAGCTGCTTTGTGGTTTTAACCCCTGTATTGATTTTTGCTGTATGTGAGATAATGTTTTGTATGAAAGCTGCAGGTTTCTAGTTCCTAACCTTCAACCTATGCGCATCTCATGGTCGGGACACAATTTGTGAACTCGGTAATGCTAATTTCCCTTACTGGACACACATGGTGACGCCCCTACAACTTTTTTTTTTAATGTCAAGTTGTGCTACACAATCTCCATTTCCCACGAAATGCCAGTTTACTGCATAATTTTAGCATCATTTCACACATTCACATTTTTTCATACAGTAAACACCACACCTTAGCACTGGTACAGTTATTTTAATTTAACGGCTGTAGTTTAAAAAGATAATTAGGTCAAGGTCATGTCCATTCCCACCAATATGTTAAATAATGAGGAATATTCTGTTTTGTCATAAGGGGTTTCCACTTGCAGATTGTGTTCCTCGTACTTTTGAAGCAATTAAGTAGACTTGCGAATTGAGAACTGAACTTTACAGTAAGTTTGCCCAGAAGGTTTTGCAACACAATATTTTTTGTTGCTGGTAATTTATTATATATATTTCTTTGAACGTGCTCGTAGGATAACTAGATGGATGTATTACTGCTCATAGGATACCTAGATGGATGTATTACCTCATTTTTCAACATAATCTCCAACTTCCACAGACTTGCACCAGCAAGAAACAAGAACATATACTCCCTTCTTGTACCAGTTTAAATTCTGTACTCCTAGCCACTTCTTTGTTTCTGCAGTAACCTTGTTTTGCCTGCTGAACCTTTTGCCAGTGGGTGGCATCTGTGAGGGCTTCAAACAGGTGAAAATCTTGAGTGGCCAAGGTGTGGGCTGTGTGGTGGGTGGGGAAGAAAAGTCCATCCGAGTTACGTTATTGCTTCCTGTATTTTCAGACTTGTCAGTGGTCATGTTTTGTCATGTTGAAGGAGGATCTCATCAAAATATTTGAGAGGTCAAACACACCTGAAATGCTTTTATAAGGTTTTGAGTGTCTGAATGTACAGATCTGAGTTAACAGTTCAACCATGTGGCATAATTTCTACCAAAATCACATCTTTTGCTTCTCAAAAACCATGGCTGTGACTTTCCCTGTTGGAGTAGCCATTACCTTCTACTGCGGATAAGTTACGTGATACTATTCCAATGAGTGTCTTTTATGCATTTCTAAGTGATGTTTCCATGACAGAAAGCTTTTAGTCAGCCTCATAACAGGAGAGCAAATGTTTTGGCACAGTTGTGATAGTTAAGCTTTGTGGAACCCACATGAGTACACACTGTTGAATATCCTAAGGCATCAGTAATGTTGCTTGCACTTCCCATGGATACTTAGCTGTCTGTTTTGATGTTTCTGGTTGTAATCATTTGTTGTTCAGAATGTGTTCATCAGCATGTTGAAGCAACGCCCAAGTGACTGCTCTTGATTGGTCAGAGCAATGTATGTCACTGAGCTGCATTTGGCATCTCTCAGAACCTGCACCCAGTGACTAACAGTACTTCTATCACCACCATTGACACTGTACATATTTTTAACTACTTGTGAATATTTGTTACCGTTTCCTTCTGTGCCACAGGAAATCCAGTAACAGCCTGTGGTTTAAAACACATCACCATACCATGCCATTTTGATGACCCACTGTGCATATGCAAGAAAACGTACTGTTCTGCTGTGCCTCAGTAACAAGCAGGACATTCAAAATTAACCACAGGAAAAATTGTGTAGGCATTTCCTGTTGATTTTGGTTTTGACAGCAGTATAGAAAGTGTTGCAAAACTTCTTGGGCAACCCTTGTGTTAGCAAGGTGCAAACACTCCTATCTGTCCTTGAAAAAGTCAGTAGGAATTCCTGATTGAGGGTCATAAGAAACATGGTCTCTAGGTTGTACAAATGAGGTAGAGGGGCATGGTATGGTTGTGATTACAGACATGATTGTCAGTAGTAAAGCAGCTGGGTGGAAGAGAAGTGCACTAGTAGTGAAGCAGGTGGGTGGAAGAGAACTGCACAGTGAGGACTGTAAGCCCGTAGTTGTCAGTGTCTGTGACAAAATTAGGAAACTTGGAGGATCTGAAAGATCAGGAGTTCTATACAAAAATATGGAACTGTATGTTGTTACTGCATGCATCTTACAGGAAGATTCTAAATATGGTCCATTTATCTAGTATGATGAGATGCTGCGTGAATGAAGTAGTAGAGAAAGGAAGGGTTGTTCAACTTAGTGAGGACCCATGCATACTGGTTGTAGAATATAACATTCGATTCCCTCTGTTGATAGTTAATGTGGACCTTTTGTCCTTACTGTTCTATACAGTTTACCTGTTGATGTATAGGAGGTTATTATTTAAACCCACTTTGTCTGCTTGTCTGTGACGAGAAGAAAAATAGTTTAATTTTTTATTAATGTTTTCTCTCATTTTTATTTCTTCACAGATGTTGAACAGTAAATGATATCTTGTGTTCATATTGTATAATGTAAGGGAAAGTATTGTGTGTGTACTGTAGTGTATGTTTTGTGACGGTAAGTAAGGTGGTATTGAACAGTTGCAGCAGAATGGATAAGCATGGTTTCTGTTGTGATAAGTCTGACAGATGGAAGTTCTGTCTGATTCGTGAACTGAGCCAACATTTATTGACATGAATATACATGGTGTGTTAAGTAAACCACATGCCTAGTATGTTAGGCAAGTGTTACAAATAATCTTGCCAATTAGAGGTCAATATTGGGCAGGAAGAAATACGAAAATTTCTCCAGCGCCCTGTTCTTTTGCGCATCTGTTGTATAAACCATTCTGGCAAATCCTGATATAAAAAACTGGATGTTTTGTAAATTCTGGTTTAAATCCTTGTAGGAAAAGTTCTGATGCCCTCTTCTCAGTATTGAGCATGGAGTATGTATTTATGTCAGCTAGTTAAATAGTTCTTGAGCCTGTAAATAAATTGTAATAATTTTAGGTATTTGGGTAAAGGGACGGGGATATGGTACTGTACAATGAGCCACCTTTTGCACTCTGACGCAAATGATGTCTGAAGTAAGCAGCAGGAATGGCCATAGGGTTACAGTTTTAATGTCAGAAAATAATGTTGGGTTGTGTTTATAGGGTGCACCAAAAACTCCTGACTGTTTTTGAAATGAAGTGACTTTTTGGCTAAGTGAAAAAGTTTTTGTATTGTACATTTTATGTCCATGGGAATTCATCTGACTTGTTACTGCTCTTTGAATGTTACATTTTGCACGTCACTACCATGTTATTCTTTACATGAATGCAGTTGTGATGGAAAGGTTGTTATAAGTTGTGGAACTTTTGGGTCCCATGAATACTTTACATACCTGAATTTTCTGTTTTAAGTCATTGGTACTGGCAGGACATGTGCCTTTCTTCTGACATAACCACAACGGCAGTAATTCGGTACTGCAAGATCAGACGAGTGGATGTGCCAGGTGGTGTCCCTGAAATGAGAAATGAGTCTGCCTGGAGACGTTGTCCTGAGAACTTGCATAGAAATGTGCTGTGTGAGCAGTTGTTCCATCCTGTTGGAACCATAGCAGATTGAGCAGACGATGTGACTCATTTCATAGAAACGTTTGCAGCATAACTTTGTACTGCTGTGCATGGACAGTTACTGCACACCTCTCCACAATCTGAAAGAAATGGTGACCAGTAATGCCATAAAAAAAATTGCACATCACAATCAGTTTCGCACAATGCAGCGGACATGGTGAAGTTCATGTGGGGTGTTCGGAGCCAGCTGCCGACATCTGTTTGTTGACATAACCAGGCGTGGAAGTGAGCCTTACCAGACATCAATAATGTGTTCTCTGTGTTGCTGTTGTTATTCGCCAAGTCCAAGAATTCATTGCTAAACTGTAGTCAGTTTGCTTTGTGCCCTTCACTGAGTTCCTGAGCAACTTGGATTTTGTGTGGATGGTAATACAAATCCTTGTGGAGAATTTGGTGATTGTTATCCTTTAGGTGAAGTGTGAGAGCTTGCAAGTGAGCTGACCTGTGCAGGCTTTGCAACGTGGCATCTCGTACTGACTCCATAGTCAGGTGTATGAGCTGAACGTGGATACTTACTATTCTTCACTGATCCTTCTTGATGCCATTTCAATACCCACAGTAGGCTAGTAGCATCATGTCTTTCAGACTGCTGCTGAAAACAATGCTGTGTAGCTGTAACAGACTGTTTTGATAAACAGTGCGACTGTTGTAATGCTGTGTTGCACTGAACAGTGCTCCATCTCAGCTAAACTCCACATGCACTGTCCATGATGACAGGTGAATATGGAAGCACCACATAGCAAGCACACTGGTTTGCAAATTTCAAATCTGTCAAGTGTTTTTGGTGCACATGTACTTTGTTCAGTGAAGGTTTTTACGTACCTGAAAGATGGATGCGTTTGGCATTAGATTGCATGACTTTTGTTCATGTTATACATTTGAAAGTATTCAGTTGTCTGCATTGTTAGGTCTGTTATTGGAACTACCCCTTTAATTTTTCTGTAGAGAGACTCGTACTAATTGATGGAAACACGAATGGATGTTTTATGGTGAGTTAGAATGTTATAAATTTGATGATAGGTCAGAGAAGTCTCTAAATATAACATTGCAATGGGGATCCATTTAAATTTTATTTTATTTTTTTGAGAAATGCCCATAGTGAAATAACTTCTGAGCCAAAGTGTAAACTACAGGGACTAACACACAGTGTTTAATGTAGGTAGTACTTTGTCACAAATATGTTAGTATCTGCATATAATTCTGTCCTCGTTGTGGTTTGTATAGGCCAGCTGCATTGTTGCAGGAGGCTAAATTAAGTGGGAATGAAAAGGGAGAGGTTACATCACAGATAACCTTGGTGCATATATGTTATGGCTGTTTGTGATTGAGCTCAGCTTAAAAGCTTTAAGATAACCCCATACTTAGGCGATATCAGAGTAAATCATGTAGAACCCTGCATGTGTTGTAACTTAATATATTTCAGTAACTTCCTCTGAGTATTCAAATGAATGTACAATACAGAAAAATCAAGACCATGTGCTGTATAAAGGAATACCTTTTAATTGATTGTGTGGTATCGTTCTTACCACCACCATTCAGTACTTGATGTGTTATATATATGCCCATAGGTTACTGTAATACTGAAGCTGTTGCCCATATAAATGTGGAAAATTTTCAGTAGGATTGTTCTGAGGTAGAATGGGGTATATGTAAGAATAATTGAAGTTTAAAGTACGCTTCCTTTGAGCTGACTTGTAAATTAAAAGTTAATTTAATATTAAATTTTTCCTCCATTTTTCTTTGTCCACATACAGTAAGTTGTGCAGCCAGTTGAAGTAGTGTTCTTAAGATGGCAGTTTTTAAAATATCCACCAAGAAATTGTAACTGAAATGTTTGTGTCATATATAAAAACTGTATTGCATAGGTAACGAATGTTAAGTTTTGATATTAATGTCTTCTTATTTGACATTACAGCATGTATAAACAATACAAAGCAAATCACTCAAATGAGATACAAATAATGCAGTTGGTTGCATACATGTGGCCAGTATACTCTGTTTTGTTGGAAAAAGCAAAACCAAGGCACATTCCAGTAGACACCATCTGATAATGGCACTGAGGAAAGGCTTCGTTTGGATATAGGGTTTCCTTTTCAGCCTTACACAACGCAGAAACTTGCCGAATATCAGCATCAGTCATGTCATTTCATGTTATCCAGCTGTACTGAAACATAGAGAAATGTTGTTATGATGAGAGCTATGATGGACATATGACTTGTGTGCTTTTAGAATCCAGTACAGTAACATAACAGCTTTATAACCAACAGAATGGCAGGTGAGATCCAGGTATTTTGTTGGTTGATTGGTTGAGGTGTGGTTATATGCAATTCTGTAACACTTAAATCATTTTTATATTCATGAATTTTAAGTGATTATATTCATAGACCAGGCCCATGACCCTGTTTAAGATTTTTACTGTTCCGTTTTAGGTCACTGTTCTGCTACAACACTACCTTGTTGTCTATATATATGATTTTAACATGAGTGTAATAAAGTTGCCGTTTAAGAAGTACTTGTGATTAAATATGAAATTTCGTCTTGCTGTGGGCCTTGGTCAGTCCGTGATTAGGATAAACCAAAAACCATTATGCACCATGATCATTGTCTGAAAGTTTATCACTTAAGTTGCAATTATGATAATATGTGCAGAATATCCCTCCAAGTGATGAATGTCTCTTCCTTGTGAAACTATTAATGACACAGATAAGAAAATAACTGAACTAATTGATATTAAATCATCTTCCCACAGTGGCAGCTATTATTTAGTATCGTCAGCAGAAGTTGATGTATGAAAGAAATATTGAGATGAACTTTTGTATGTCGACCAAATGAAGAGAAGATATTCTTGAGAAGAGAATAAGTTGCTGTTTAATGTTGGATGGAAGAATTGCAGACTGATGTTTTCAGTTATTTGGGGACTGCTATTTGTGATTTAATTTCACAATATATTGGTGACTTCCTGGAAACTGTTATTGGACACTGAGATTGTACTTCAGTACATATGCAGCTTAGCAAGGAAATGTTACGTGACATTGGAAGTTTCTTTTGCAACTTGTATGGGATATAAGTATGTACCCTAGGAAGCCCAGCAGGCAACTTTCACAAAGAACAAACACAATACCTAAGTTTTTAGTAATATGGAAGGTATGTACGTAGGATGGTTTTTCTTTGAAATATGTTTTAGTAGCTGTGCCATTAATAGTTTCTGGGGAAATGATTGGAGGCAGTTACTCGTGGACTGCAATTAAGTATATTTGTTATTGAATACACCAGCAACATGAAGAATAATATTCACCATCAAGATTGGAGGCATTGCAATTGTAGGCTGCAGTTTATTTTAAGGTTTTTTTGTACTTGACAGTCATAGAGCTCTGTAATTTTATTCTGTTTTGTTGTTTTCACTCTGAAGTTCTAAGAGCTTGTGTCATTCGGTGTTCAATTTATAAAAGTTATGTTTAATCCTGTTATGTGTAGGAAAATGCAGGAGTTGAAAGGTGAAACTTTCGACAAAGTTTTGGAGAAGAGTCTTGGGTTCTACAATCCTAACAACATGAACTACTTGGCTAACCAGATGGGACTAGGGAACACCAATTTCTCATACATGGTGGGGCTGAGGTAAGGAATGTGATTATGAAGGTTTTCTGGAAGTTTTATTTTTCTCTTGTACTATCTGTTTTTTATGTAAGAGTGCACTATTTCTGTAAGGCTGAAGATGTGGTTGAAGCAGAGGCCATTCTGTCATGTATTGAGATTGGCTTTACAAGTTGCTTTATTACATCAGTAATTGATACAGTTAGCTTAGTAATCAGAATTTAAGTAGTGGCAGAAGAATATATTTGGATGACCAATGAACTGAAAATGTCTGTGTTAAAGTTTGTATGAAAATAGCGGTGGAGGGGGATTGACAGTTGACATCTGTTCAGAGACATTGTGGCAGTATGTGTCTGTCTGCCAGGTGTTTGCCACCTTATGTGGACAACTCTACATGACAGTTTGGTGTCACTGGCTGTCTTATCAACATGACACACCCAGAAACAAACTGGAATAGAATTATATCATGGATTATTTGAGGGATGCCATAATGGTGGTCTTGATGAGTTTCTAATGTCTTGAGAGACAATGAGAAATTGATCTACAAGTTTTATACTGATACAGAATGACAATACTGCCTTTGGATATTACCATTGACACTTCTGTTAAAGTGAAAGGATACCATGCTTATGAGAAAGAGGTGGTTTCTTTCTTTTGAAGAAGCGTTGGTCATAAGGCTATCAGTGTATATAAAACTTGGGTGTGCTGTTACAGAACAGTGGTACAAGACAGGTTGTCTGGCATGTATGTGAGCAGGGATGGATCCATGTTTTTTAAGACCTGAAGCTTATTCAATTTTTGAGGGGCCCTATTTATGAAAAAGAGTACAAAATTGCAAATAGAAAGTCGGGTATGAAAGTGAATATTTATTTAGAATGAGAAAAAAATCATAAAAAATACAAAAACTTAAAAAATCTGACGTATATCACAAATTCCAGAAAAATAACACACACTTTTTATTAACTGCCTGACATGTCTTTATAATACGTTTTACCCACATTCTTTGTCTGCATACTCTTTTGATTGCCTTTTCATATGACAACAGTGCTGTAACATTTTCTGTAGAGAGATTAGAAAGATAATTCATTCCTGTTGCATGGTTGATCAGAGTTTTTTATATATATATTTTCTAAAAGTTTCTGTCAGCTTCACTAGTTGTTGGTAATGTCATGTACGTTTTTAGGATTGTTGTCAATTTTGGGAGAACCTCTATCAAGTTTCTTTCATATTTGAGCTGTAAGATTTCAGGGCATTGTAGGGCCTCTCCCAGGACCTTGGAAGGGGCCCCTGCAAGTGCAGGACCCTGAAGCTTAAGCTTTATTAGCTTCATGGTAAATCCACCCCTGTGTATAAGTAATCAAAAGCTTTCAGAAATACAGGTCAGAACGTGTATTCAACAATGCCTTTACATTTATATGCGGTCATGTTTTGTTTTTGTGACAGTGTAATAAGATTATGGCTTAAAGTATAAAGAAACCTCCAGATACCCTAAGAGATTGGGCGATTCTTGGCTGAATTTTAGCTTTGGAGGAAGAACTCTGTTGCGTGGGGTTAAAGGATAGTGAACTAGTACTTCTTGAGGGAGATGAACGACACTTGAGGGAGATGAACGACAATATCTTAAACTGTTCCAGAGGAAGATTCCCAGAGCAGGAGTATGCATTGGAGCTTCGTCAGGTTCAGGCTAGTAAGTGGGCCTTCAGAAGCGTTGCAGAAGGCATTGAGCATTTCAAGTCTGGAAGGCATTCTGAAGCTTTTCAGTGCCTGAATAAGGCGCTCAACATAGATCCCCGCAATGTAGAAGGCTTAGTGGCACGTGGGGCATTGTAAGTGTATTTTCTTTTTTTCCTTTTTCAACTTCTGTTTGTTTTGTGGTATTACATATTTATTGGTTTGGTCAAATAATACTGAAGGGGGGTGAGCCATGCATAGCAGTGGTCTATTCTTCTTTACTTTATGTGCATTTTTACAGCTGCAGTTTCTGTTGGGGTATACAGTAGCATTGTCTGCTTATTATTGGTTATTGAGTTCCAGCATTGTACATATGATTGTGAGTTTACATGCTGTAAGATCTTGTTTAAAAGTTTGTAGTGTTCTGAAGGCATGGTGAACATGAATAAACCTAAGACGGACATTTTGAAATCGTCAAGGCCTGCAGTGAAATTAGGAAGTGCTTAATTTAAAAGTGTAATTGGTAAAGATGTTAATCAGCGGCAGTTCACATCATGTGTGCAGTCATTATTAATAGAGCGTGTTTCAAAAAGAATGACCCGATTTCAAATAATTATATCTAATAATGAAAATGTGTTACAGTTACAAAACAAATTACAAACTATTAAGTAAGT